>JAEEGL011716426.1_pt1 | contig 29507 bp, 22 predicted proteins | sample 9134231 | NCBI WGS metagenome assembly JAEEGL01 (sample SAMN16246548, study PRJNA631951) | gut metagenome | biome: gut microbiome; feature: rumen; material: fiber-attached | host: Bos | place: Iran: Karaj | collected 2018-10
ATACGCAGGAACACCGGCCGCCCAGAAGAAAACGAAGAAGACAAAAGAAGGAGGAAAGATCGTAATGAGTGAATTGGATGAAATCTTTACAGCACCGAAAGAAGAACAGGAGGATGTCAGCATCCCAGCCTTTGATAAAGATGAATGGGTGCATCAGAAACGAGCCGAAAGGCAGCAGGCATTCAGTACTATTGAGCAGATGGCACAGCTGATGATAACGGATCCTTCGAGGATCCAGACGTATCTCGACCTGCAGAGCCGGTTTCCACGGTATTCTGTCGGCAATATCCTGCTGATTGCGGCTCATAAGCCGGATGCCACTAAGATTGCAGACTATCAGTCCTGGAAAGACGGAGGCGTGCATATCAAAAGAGGAGAAAGCGGAATCATCATTTTGGAGCCGGGAAATGAGTATACCAGAGAGGATGGAAGTACCGGTGTATCTTATAATTCGAAACGGGTCTTCGATATTTCACAGACAGATGCCAAGGAGGTTAGAGAACCGGAAGTCCATAAGGACGGAAGGCTGCTGTTAAAAGCACTGATCTATAATGCTCCCTGTGAGATCCGTCTGGATGATTCCAGAGATTATTCCGCCGGGCTTGCAGCTATCTATGATCCGAAGGACAGGACGATATATGTGGAACGTGGCCATGAGGCAGCCGAACTGTTTCAGGATATCGCCCAGGAGCTTGCCCATGCCCATATGGATACAGCAGTCAGTAAGGGAGAATATGACAGGGAATCCCATACCTTTACTGCTTTCTGCGTCTCTTATATGCTCTGCAGGCGTAATGGGATCGCAACAGACAATTACCGCTTTGAACCACCAGAGAGTTTTACATCTCTGGATGCCAAAGGCGTAAGAGCAGCACTTGGAAAGATGCGGGATGTAGCCAACAGCATCAGCGCAGATATGGACCGGATGTTTGAAAAACAGAAGGAAGCGAAGTCCCGTGAGGAAGCCAGATGAGGAGGAAGGTATGAGCGAAAAGGTCGTAGTGACGCTGGACAGCTTTGAACAGCGTCTGATGGTGAACGGACTGGTCGGATTCAAAAATACGCTCCAGAAACAGGATAAACCGCTGGAAGACGTAGAGGATCTGATCATGAAGGTCATCGATGCCCCTCCTGCCAAGGAAAAGAGGCGGGAACGTGAGGCAAGATAAGTTTTCCAGACAGCAGATCATCCTGTATGCAATGGGATCGCTTCCAGTCATCTGGATCGGTCTTCTGATTGCTCCAGCAGCAGGGGACGGCATCATCGGTATTGCCTCGAGGTTCGGGGAGTTCATGAGCCGGCCTTTTCATATTGAGCTTTGTGAGGACAGCGTAAAAACTGTCCTCATTTTGCTTATGATCTATGGACTGGCGATCGGCTTGTATCTGGCGAATGACCGGAACTATCGAAGACGGGAGGAACATGGATCGGCCAGATGGGGCAACGCTGTAAAAATCAATGGGAAGTACGCAGACAGGGATTCTTCTGCGAACAAGGTACTGACGCAGCATGTTGCCATCAGCTTTGACGGACACAAACACCGAAGGAACCTGAATGTGCTGGTCTGCGGCGGCTCCGGCGCCGGTAAGACCAGGTTCTATGCCAAACCCAATATCATGAACGCGAATACTTCAATGGTGATTTTAGATCCAAAAGCCGAGCTGCTTAGATCTACCGGATCTTTGCTGAAAGCCAAAAACTATGATATTCGTGTGTTGGACCTCATTGATATGGAGAAGAGCCACTGCTATAACCCATTTGTATATCTGAAGACCGACAACGATATCCAGCGGCTTGTCACCAATCTGTTTAAAAACACGACGCCCAAAGGTTCACAGACACAGGATCCTTTCTGGGATCAGGCAGCCACCATGCTGCTTCTCGCATTGATATTCTACCTGCATTATGAAGCACCGCCGGAGGAGCAGAACTTCTCGATGGTTATGGATATGATCCGAGCCGGAGACGTGAAGGAAGACAATGAGGATTACCTGTCTCCGCTGGATGTTCTGTTTGAAAAGCTGGAAAGGCGAAATCCGGAGCATATCGCGTTGAAATACTACCGCAGCTATCATTCCGGTTCAGGAAAGACCCTGAAGTCGATCCAGATCACACTGATGTCCCGACTGGAAAAGTTCAATCTGGAATCACTGGCAGGCATCACCCAATATGATGAAATGGAACTGAACACGGTGGGAGAGAAGAAGACAGCGATCTTTGCTGTCATCCCGGATAATGACAGTTCCTTCAACTTTCTCGTGGGTATGCTGTATACGCAGCTTTTCCAGCAACTCTATTATCAGGCGGATATCGTACACGGCGGCAGGCTTCCCGTGCATGTACACTTCATCATGGACGAATTCGCAAATGTGGCATTGCCGGACCAGTTTGACCAGGTGCTTTCCACGATGCGGTCGAGGGAAATATCGGTATCGATCATCCTGCAGAATCTGGCACAGCTGAAAGCTTTGTTTGAAAAGACCTGGGAAAGCATCGTAGGCAACAGCGATGAGTTTTTGTATCTGGGCGGCAACGAGCAGTCCACCCATGAATATGTCTCGAAGCTTTTGGGCAAGGAGACCATTGATATGAATACCTATGGGCAGTCGAAAGGCCGGAACGGAAGCTATTCCACTAACTGGCAGCTTACCGGAAGAGAGCTGCTGACCCCTGACGAGGTGCGTATGCTGGATAACCGCTACGCACTTCTTTTTATACGCGGTGAAAGGCCGGTAGAGGATCTGAAGTATGACATTCTCCGCCATCCCAATATCAGCCTGACGACCGACGGAGGAGCCGAACCCTACAGACACGGAGAAGATCTCCTCAGCATAGCGTCCGTCACTCTGGAAGCGAAGGGTGAGGATAATGAAGAAGCAATCAATATTGAAACACATGACTTCCTGATCTTCACGGAAGAAGAACTGGAAGAAATGATCCAAAAGAAAATGGAGGAACAAAACAATGAGCAAGAAAACCACTAACAAACAATCTATGATTCCTGAAAAGGTTATGAAAGGATTCCGTGTCTATGCCGTTCTGGTGATGACCGTATCGCTGATGATGGTGTTTAGTGTGACCGTTCTGGCAGCCAATAATGATCCCATCGCAGTGGTCACTAACCTGAGCGATTTCATCTTTGGCCTGATCCGTGCGGTCGGTCTGATCCTGCTGGGCTGGGGTATTGTACAGATCGGCCTGTCTTTTCAGAGCCACGATCCTTCCCAGCGCTCCAACGGTTTCCTGACTCTGGCGGGCGGTGTCGTCATCACCTTTGCCAAGGAGATCCTGAACCTGATCATTGCCTGAGGGTCCGAAAGGGGCAGGGCTGTCCCTGCCCCGAAAAGATCCCAGGGGAGGAGGTGATTAACCATTGTCAGATAACTGGATCGTACAAAATCTTATCAGAGCACTGGAAGTATGGAACGAAAAGCTTGCGGAGATCTGGATGCTGATCACACAGTCGCCGCAGGACTTTAAAGGAGGCGCTATATGGAGCGTGGTCCAAAGCATCCACGGGAGCCTGCAGGCAATCGGATACGCACTGCTGGTTCTCTTTTTTGTGGTCGGTGTGATGAAGACCTGCGGATCATTTTCCGAGCTGAAGAAGCCTGAACATGCAGTGAAGCTGTTTATCCGATTTGTTTGTGCTAAGGCTGTGGTGACTTACGGACTGGAACTGATGCTGGCACTGCTCAGCATCATACAAGGCGTGATCAGTTCCATTATGAATGCGGCCGGATTTGGCGGTGCAACACAGACCATTCTGCCGGAGGAGATGATCACAGCCATCGAAGAGTGCGGGTTCTTTGAATCGATCCCGCTGTGGGCGGTCACTCTGATCGGTGGACTGTTTGTATGGGTACTATCATTTGTGATGATCCTGAACGTATATGGCAGGTTCTTTAAGCTCTATATGTATACGGCTATCTCACCGATCCCACTGGCTGCCTTTGCCGGAGAGCCTACGCAGAGTATCGGAAAGAGCTTTCTGAAGAGCTACGCAGCTGTCTGTCTGGAAGGTGCGATCATCGTATTGGCCTGTATCATCTTTTCGATCTTTGCCGGCAGTCCTCCGGTGATCGATCCGGATGCGGCAGCCGCAACGATGGTATGGAGCTATATCGGTGAGCTGATCTTTAATATGCTGATTCTGGTCGGATCGGTCAAAATGGCTGATCGGATCGTAAGAGAAATGTTAGGTCTGTAGAAGTATTCTGACGCAATAACTGCTTGCGTGACAAGAAAAGGACTGATTGGTATACTATGATCATCAAAGGATCCTTGAACAAAACAGAAGGGAGGGAAGACTGTGCTTGATCTGAAGCGTGTTGGTGAGAGAATTCATCAATGCAGAGTATCTGCTGGTTTATCACAGGAAGATATCGCAGAGACATTGCATTTGTCGAGACAGGCAATTTCATTATGGGAAACAGGAGTGTCTGCACCTTCGATTGATAATGTAATCTCCTTAACGCGCATTTTCAATGTTTCATTTGAACATCTTTTGTGTTTAGATGAATTAATGACAATAGACCCGGAGGATATCTTTCGAGGTTCTTCAAGGGAATTTGTTATTCATGAACTGATGGAAGGGAAACTAAACGTTAAGCTATCGGATGTGTTTTATCAGTTATCCCCAAAAGAGCGGACAAGGATATTACAGCATAAAATGAATACTAATCAACCCGTGCCACACGATTTACGTGTTAAATTGACGCTGGCCGAACTACAGATGATCAACAAGGAGGATCGTGATGAAAAATCTGAGCATCAGTAAAATGGTTCCATTTCTAGATAAGGACGATACAAATGAACTTGTCGAGATGATTCTGCAGAGTGAGACAGGTGAATATAAAGGGGTAACACTGGGAAATGTTCTCCCATTTTTACGGGAAGAAAAAATCGAAAACCTGTTTCATTCATTTCTGGAACAAGGGAAGAATGTGAGTATCCTATATCCGTTCTTATCGGATAAAAAGCTGCATGAGATTACTGCAGAGTATTTGAATGGGACACTGGATATTGATATTAATGACCTGTATCCATTTCTGCCGTCAGAAGACATTAAAACACTTTTCCGCATGGCTATGGATAAAGAATAAAAAGAAAAACAAAAAAGCACAGAGAAAGCAGTCGATCATGACTGCTTTTTTTATTGCAAATGAAGAAGAAAGAGGATGATGCCTATGATTGAGGAACTTTATGAACATTGAAAAAGTGAAGATAAGAAATGATGGGACTGTAACTTGAAAGATGGAGGAAAACACAATGAATGTTATGAAAATCGGATCTTATGAAGATATCCGCGATCACCTGCGTGTCAGGCTGATGGACATGAAAGCAAACAAAGATAAACTGGAGAATGCCGTCTATGAGCCGGTCGGATGCGGATATGCGCTGGTCGCATATATGGAGCTTCCGGATGAGGTAGCCAAGGACGGCATTTTCAATGTACCGAAGGATCTGGCGGAAAAGTTAGGATTCAATCCAAGACGGATCATGCTGGATGCCAGGCTCGGATCGATGGCTTCGGATTTTCCGAAGCTGACACCCATGCAGGAAGTTCTGATGTGGGGAGAAACGCATAATCTCCTGACAGGAGGAGAAATGCCGGAGGGAGAACTAATGCTGGTGCTGACGACCGAAGAAGGATATCTCGGTGCATCTGCCCTGTTCTATACTGACATGCAGAAACGGATCGGAGAGATCGTCGGTGGAGATTATTACGTCATTCCCAGCTCCGTGCATGAGGTACTGATCATGCCTGAACTTGGGCAGATGAATCCCAATGACATGGCTGCGATGGTCAAGGAGATCAATGAGCTGCAGGTAGCGCCTGATGAAAGGCTTGGCAACCGCGTCATGCACTATCGGGCGGATCTGGATAAGCTGCAGATAGCTGCCGATATGGACCGGGTCAAAGAGAAAGAGATGGTGAGAGCCTGATGGAAGTCAAGATCAATCGGGAGATCCGCCAATATACGGAATCCATGTTTTTCGGACTGTCGTTGAGACAGTTCGTTTTTTCTTTACTGGCGATCGGTGTGGCCATCGCCCTGTATTTTCTGCTCAAGCCATATGTCGGGACGGAAACGGTTTCCTGGATGTGTATCCTGGGAGCCGCTCCGTTCGCGGCAATGGGATTCATCAACTATCACGGCATGACGGCGGAGCAGTTTCTGATCGCATGGCTGCGCTCAGAGATGATCGAACCGAGGGAACTTGGATTCCAGGCCAACAATTATTATTACGAAGCGCTGAAGGATATCATCGCGGCGCATGAGAAGGAGGTCTATAAAACCCATGATGAAATCGATCAGCAACACCCTGAAAACGGATAAGGAACGCTATAAGGTTCCTGCAAATGTACAGGATGTCATTCCCATCAAAAGGATATGGACGGACGGGATCTTTCTGGTGGGAAACAAATTTACCAAAAGCTGGAAGTTTTCGGATATCAACTATCTGGTAGCCAGCCGGGATGATAAGGAGAGCATGTTTCTGACCTATTCGGAACTGCTGAACGGACTGGACAGCGGTGCCTGCACCAAGATCACGATCAACAATTATCATATGAAACGGTCGGATTTTGAGGAATCTGTATTGATGCCGCATCAGGAAGACGGGCTGGATATGTACCGCGATGAATACAATCAGGTGATTCTGGACAAAGCGATGGGAGCTAACGGGATTCTACAGGAAAAGTATGTGACTATCACCGTCGGAAAGAAAAACGTTGAGGAAGCCAGAGGATACTTCAACCGCATGGAAGTGGATCTGACCGCTCATTTTGCCGCTTTGGGAGCGAAATGCACCGCCATGTCCGCTCTAGAGCGCCTGAAGGTATTGCATGATTTCTATCGTGCCGGCAATGAGAACGCTTTTTCCTTCGATATCCGCGATGCGGCGAAGAAAGGACATGACTTCAAGGACTATATCTGTCCGGACAGCATCGAGAAAAAAGCAGATCATCTGAAGATCGGCGACCGTTTTGCCAGAGTACTGTATATGAAGGACTACGCCAGCTATATCAAAGACAGCTTTGTGGCGGAACTCACCGAGATCAGCCGCAGCATGATGCTGTCGATCGATATCCTGCCGGTGCCGACGGATGAGGCTGTGCGGGAGGTAGAGAACCGGCTGCTGGGTGTGGAGACGAATATTACCAACTGGCAGCGCAAGCAGAACCAGAACAACAATTTCAGTGCAGTCGTTCCTTACGATATGGAACTGCAGCGCAGAGAATCCAAGGAATTTCTGGAGGATCTGACGACTCGGGACCAACGGATGTTCTTTGCGGTCATCACGATGGTGATCACGGCGGACACCTGGCAGGAGCTGAATCAAATGACTGATACAGTGCTGTCCACTGCTAGAAAGCATATGTGTCAGATGGCGGTGCTGAAATATCAGCAGTTCGACGGACTCAATACCGTGCTACCGATCGGAAGTCGGAAGCTCAATGCGTTTCGTACGCTGACGACCGAAAGTTTGGCGGTGTTCATCCCGTTCAAGGTTCAGGAGATCATGGACAAAGGCGGCATCTACTTTGGTGAGAATGCGATTTCCCATAACCTGATCATGTGCAATAAGGAAAACCTGTTGAACCAGTCCGCATTCGTGCTGGGCGTACCGGGTTCCGGCAAATCCTTCAGTGTGAAGGAACTGATAGCTTTCCTGATCCTGAATACCGAAGACGACATTCTGATCTGTGATCCGGAAGGAGAATATGCACCGCTGGTAGAGGCCATGGGAGATCTGGGATCGGTGATCCGTGTATCTGCTGGCGGCAAAGACCGTCTGAATGCCATGTATATGGTAGACGGCTATGGAGAAAACAATCCCATCGTAGTCAAATCCGAATTCATCATGTCACTGGTGGAGCAGATCGATAAGAAAGGTGTCGGACCACAGCATAAATCCATCATCGACCGGTGCATTGCCCAAGTTTATAAGGAAGCCTATGAAATGTCGACTGTTCCAACGCTTTCCACACTACGGGAGAAGCTCTTGGCACAGCCGGAGGAGGAGGCCAAGCAGATCGCACTGTCGCTGGAGCTCTATACTACCGGGTCTCTCGATATCTTCGGAAAAGAGAGCAATGTGGATCTGGATAAACGGGTGATCGTTTTTGACATCCACGGATTGGGAGCACAGCTGAAGCCGACCGGTCTTCTGGTTATTACCGATACCATGCTGAACCGTGTGACATTGAACTGGAAGAAAGGAAAAAGAACCCATGTCTTTATCGATGAATTCCATGTGGTGTTTGAAAATGAGTTCTCCGCTCAGTTCTTCAATTCTGCCTGGCGACAGTTCCGAAAGAGAAACGCCTATCCTACAGCCATAACCCAAAACGTAGAATACCTGTTGGATTCCGTACAGGCTAGTACCATGCTTTCGAATTCGGAATTTATCGTCATGCTGAATCAGGCTGCTTCTGACAGGGAAGAGCTGGCCAAGCTTTTGAACATCTCTAACGAGCAGCTGAGCTATATCACCAATGCTGATCCTGGCTGCGGTCTGATTAAGTACGGTGGATCACTGGTGCCATTTGTGAATCGATTCCCGAAGGATACCAGGTTGTATCAGCTGATGACTACCAGACCCGGAGAAGGCATCTTTGCAGGGCAGGCTGACTGAAGCCTGCCCTTTGAAACGGAGGCGGTGATATGGAAGAAAAAGATGTAAAGATCATCAAGACGCGAGACGTGAAGCATGATATCAAGGTGCTGGACAAATCGGCTGAGATGGCCAAAAGCCTGAAGAAAGAAATGATACGAACCAAGGATCAGGTGCAGAACCTGATGGATGACGGTCAGGTATCGCCTTCTGAATATGCGGAAGACAAGCTCCAATATGCGGCTGAGGATACAGCGCAGGAAGCCGGACATCAGGCAAAAAAGGCAGTCCAGAAAACCAAGGAGAAGGTAGAAGATCGGATCGAACGCCGGCGGGAGAATAAAACACAAAATAATACCGGAAAGAAGACCAGCAGAGAATCCGGACGGAGAAGCAGGAGACGGACAGAAAGGAACACCGGAAATATAAACCGCCGTACAGGACAGAGACCTGCTGAAAGATCGCAGGAGAAGAATACATCTGCAGGCTCCGGAAAAGTGAAAAGTGGTGTCAGTCAAAGGATAGAGCGACGTGTAAAACCTGGAGTTGATAGAAGGAAACCGGTAGGAAGATCCAAAGATAGAAATGCTAGAGGACCGGGTACATCAACCGGCAGTTCTCCTCGTCGCGAATATGGTGTCAGGCAACACCAGGCAAAAGTTCGTTCGACTAAGAGCTGGAAGCAGACAGTTAAGAAACCGGATGAAGTCCGAAAAAACATCAAACAGACAGCAAAATCCTCTGACAACGCTTCTTTTAAGACGGTGAAAGGTTCTATCAAAGGAACCGGACGAACGATCAAGACAGCAGAGCAGACATCGAAAACCATAAAAACCACGAAGGCTGCAGCAAAGACAACGAGAGCTACGATAGCAGCAGCCCCAAAAACAGTAAGAGTAGCTACCTCGCTGGCCAGAAAAGCAGCTGCCATCTCCTATAATGGAGCAGTTGCCACTTCGAAGGCAGCCATCAGCAGTGTAAAAGCGATTATGGCTGCAGTAAAGAACCTGATTACGACCATAGCGGCCGGAGGCTTAGTAGCCTTTTTTGCCGTCCTGCTGATCTGTATGGTAGGCATGCTGGTGGGTTCCGTGTTTGGAATTTTCTTCTCCAGTGAGGATACCGGCAGTCAAAAGACGATGCGAACGGTAGTACAGGATATCAATAATGAATATCTGTCCCAGATAGATGCGATCAAATCATCCTATACTTACGATGAGGTAGAAATGACCGGATCGACGGCTGTCTGGAGGGAAGTGCTTGCCATCTATACGGTGAAAACAACAACGGATGAGGAGAATCCGCAGGAAGTCGCATCCATCGATGACAACAAGATCAGTATCCTGACAAGTATCTTCTGGGAGATGAATACGATATCTTCACGTACCGAGACCAAAACTGTAACGGAGATCGTTGAAACAGACGATGGAAACGGAAACATCGTAGAAGAAGAGGTAGAAGTGGAAAAGACTTTTCTGTATATCACCGTATCCCATAAGACCGCTGATGATATGGCTGTTCAATATGCTTTCACCGAAGATCAGAAACAAAAGCTTGCGGAACTACTGGACGAGAAGAACCGGTCCATGTGGTCATCAGTTCTTTACGGCATTCGGGCAGGAGAGTCCGATATCGTAGCTGTCGCTCTGTCGCAGGTCGGAAATGTGGGAGGAGAGCCATATTGGTCGTGGTATGGCTTTGATAATCGAGTAGAATGGTGTGCCATCTTTGTCTCCTGGTGCGCGAATGAATGCGGATATATTGACGATGGCATTATCCCAAGATTTGCCGGCTGCGGTAATGGGGTCCAGTGGTTCAAATCTAGGGAGCAGTGGATCGATGGTAGTCAGGAGCCGGTTCCTGGTATGATCATCTTTTATGACTGGGACGATCCGGACGGCGACAATGGCCCACAGGACGGTACTGCCGATCATACCGGCATCGTCCAGAAGGTAGAAAACGGCATCGTGTATGTCATTGAAGGTAATACCACCGACGACAGCTGCCGTATCAAACAGCGCCCGGTGGGATGGTATGAGATCCTCGGATACGGCGTTCCGGCATACTAAAAACCTATGAATTTGCCCTATCATTGGCTAATTTGGCTGGTGATAGGGCTTCTTTTTTATTGCATTTTCAGGATGATGGTTCTAACCGTCAACATAATCGATCGGGCAAGCTTTTTCCTTGTAAAAACGTTGATTTTATGGTATGCTAAAGAATGTCATATTCTGCAAAAACTTGAACTACTGGTTTAAGTCAGAAATGACATTCTTTGAACATTGAACCCGAGGAGTTTTAGCATTTATAGGGGGATATTATGGCAATAAGTTATGAAAAGCTCTGGGCACTTGTACGACAGAATAAGATGAAAAAAAGCGACCTTGCCAGAGCAGCAGACATCAAGGACTACACAATGCGAAAGCTAAACAAAAACCTACCAGTCCAGATGGAAGTGATGGTGAGGCTATGTAAGGTCTTCCATTGTGACATCGGAGATTTGATGGAAGTGATAGAGGAATGAAGAGATTGTGAATGAAGAATAGTTATGGAAAGGGATTAGTTTATTGGACAATAAGACAATAGAAACTCTATCTATCAGTGCAGTCAGAGATAGCATAGATGTTTGTAATTACCTTCAACAGTATATTGAAAGCAATGACAAGTCTCCATCTTGGGATGGTTATGTCAACATCTATGATGGTACAGATAAGACAAAGGCACACATGAAAGGCCGCATGCCTGTTCAGGTCAAAGGTCAGGAATGCTCTGATTATTCAGCAGAGAGTATCTCTTTCAACGCGAATGTTTCAGATCTGAGAAACTATCTTTATGATGGTGGAGCAATGTTTTTTGTTGTTTTGATTCATCCACTGACCTATGCCAAGAAAATTTACTTCACAGAATTAACACCAGTTAAACTTCGTGTATTGCTTAGCGGATTGAAAAACAATCAACAAACACGGACAATTGAATTGAAAGTGTTTCCAGAAGACAATAATCTGAAGGCGAATATTTTTATGAGCTGCAGATTAGATTGTGACAAACAAGCGAGTTTTAAAACAGCAAAGCTTCTTTCTTTCGAAGAGTTAGAAAAAACTGGTCTGTTGGAGAAAATCACGTTTTCTGTTTATCCGCTTGGTTTCAGGGATTACAAAGAGGCTGTCCTTGCAAGCGAAATATATATGTATGCTAATATCAGAGGCTCAGCTATTCCACAACCTATCGAGGCTATTCCATCAAACATCTCAATGGTGGAGGAAATAATAAAACCTGTTCTGGTAGATGGGAGAAAGTACTATGACAGTTATCACGTCATCAGATCCCAGAAAGAACAGACTTTAAAAATTGGAGAAAGTCTACAAATCATTTTTTCGCACGGTGCACAGCAACCTAACATTAAGTATAAGAACCCAGATTCTATTCGCCAGACGGCCAAAGATATTGATTTTATGTTGGCAGTTTTGGAAACCGGGCATTTTGAGATAGGTGATATCAACGTTCCGTTTGATGTTAAGGCGGAGGAAAAAGAACGATTTGGAATGGATTCTGCTAGGGAAAAGATGAATTTCTTTAAGAGAATATGTAGCGCACTTGACTTGCTTAACTGTACCGGAGACCTTGCACCTTCCACGATGAAAGATCAGGATTGGATAAATGCAGATGTTTTAGTTAAGGCATTCATTGACCAAAAACCAGTTCAGAATTTGCGAGAGAACCTTGATTTCATCAATGTTTTAACATTGGGAGAATTCAAGTTTTTACTTGTATTTGAAAAGCATGAAAAAGATTCAAACACATATACTATCTGGGATTTTTTTAAAACAGATCTAAATATAGCTTATCAGGATGAAGAAGGTAATTATCAAAGGATTTCTCAGTATTCTATTCTTAAAGCTGATGATTACCTATATTTAAATAATGTCCGATACAATGTCATTTTACCATCGTTCCTAATGTTCAGAAATAATGTAGTTAATATGAATCGTCTTAACTGGCAGCTTCTTGAACTGATAAATGCATATGACAAAGATTCACGTCCAGAGTTGATGGATGCCATGGAGGGTATATCTATATGGCTTCTCGATCATCTTGATGATAACGAACTGCCTTATGAAATTAGACTATTAAACCGACTCCAAGTTATTAAGCGGCAACGCAATTTGACTCAGTCAGAGATGAAGAAACTGACTGAAATAGTTCAAACCCCCGGAGAACGGGATGATGTATTAGCAGGAACGTATCTTCTTATGGGAAACACGATTCTTGCAGATGTTTACTTGGCAAAGCTAGACGAGAATTTAAGAAAAGAATTCCTCCAGTATCCTATATACAAGTTTCATGAATGAAATACCGATTTGCGCAATAAAGAAAGGGCACAATGATGGCTGCGATAAATGATCTTATCAAACAAATTGCTGACTCTGATCTTCGGGACAGAATTCAAAAGGAAGTAGATAAGCTTGCCAAACAGAAAAAATTTGGACTTGTTTTTGAAGAGCATCTTCCGGAATGTACGCCTCTTTACGAGATTCCTGTACGTCGTGGAGTTAAGGTTGCTCTCAAGGCAGGAGATGTCAGTGATTTCTATCAGGTGTTGAAAGTTGAAGATGGAAAAGCAATCTGTATCAAACGAGGAGAAACTGTAGCGGTAGAGTTTCCAGTTGATGATCTTGTCACGATTGCCGAATTTGGTGAATCGATATACCCATACTTAAAACCAATTGACACTGTCTGCAATGCGCCAGACAGTGATCTTTGGCACACACTAATTGAAGCAGACAATTACCATGCGCTTCAATTACTGGAGTATCTTTATGCGGGGAAGGTGGATTGCATTTACATTGATCCTCCATATAATACCGGGGCCAGAGATTGGAAATACAATAATGATTATGTAGATACTGCTGATACATATAGACATAGCAAATGGCTGTCTATGATGCAGAGGCGCTTACTCCTTGCCAAACGACTGCTTAATCCAATAGACTCAGTTCTGATTGTTACAATTGATGAAAAAGAATACTTGCATTTGGGATGTTTACTTGAAGAGTTGTTTCCTGAAGCTAGGATGCAGATGATTAGCTCTGTGATAAATCCGACCGGAACACAGCGACCAGATGCATTTAACAGAACTGATGAGTATATTTATTTTCTAAGATGTGGGTCATCATCAATTCATCCGCTAAGAATATCTAGCGATGAACCAATCGAAGTAGATTGGCGCACATTCCGCCGACAAGGGAGTGATAATTTACGACCAACAAGGCCAAATCAATTTTATGCAATTTACGTTAACGATGAGAAAAAGACCATAGAAAAAGTTGGTGAACCATTACCTCCTGACGTAAACCGTGAAAGTGTTGAAAAAATACCAGGATGCACTGCTGTGTTTCCAGTCAAAGATGACGGAACAGAAATGATGTGGTCAACGGAACCAGCAGAAACAAGAAGGAGGCTTAGTAAAGGATATATACGGGTTGGAAAGTATACACCTGACAAACCACAGAAATATATACTCCAGTACTTATATTCAGGAAAGATTCAAGATATAGAAACAGGAAAAGCAACCATTATAGGGAAAAATATTGATGGATCAATTAAAGCTGTTTATAACGAAGGGCGTGAAGTAATGCCAACCACACAATGGAATAATCCTTCACATAATGCCCAAACACAAGGAAGCTCATTGCTTAAGAAAGTAATAGGTGAAAATCGCTTTAGTTTTCCAAAATCAGTTTATGCGGTGTATGATTGCCTGAAATATCTTGTTGTAGATAAACCCGATGCTTTGGTTGTTGATTTTTTTGCGGGTTCAGGGACTACACTTCATGCAGTTAATCTCCTAAATGCTGAGGATGGCGGACGTCGCAGGTGCATCCTCGTCACCAATAATGAGGTGTCAGATGCGGAAGCAAAGGATCTGGCAGCACAAGGATTCAAGCCTGGCGATAAAGAATGGGAAAAGCTTGGTATAGCGAGATACGTTACATGGCCTCGTACAGTATGTTCTATTGAAGGTCATGATATCAACGGGAATCCTCTAAAAGGAGAATACATTGGTAGTAATTATCCGATGTCAAAAGGATTTAGAACGAATGCAGCATTCTTTAAACTCGGCTTTCTTGAGAAAACTCCTATTGCACTTGGAATGCAACTAAATGAATTACTTCCGGTGCTTTGGATGAAAGCTGGATGTATTGGCAAATGTCCTGAATTAAATGGCGGGCAAATTCCGGATATGCTTATTCTTCCGAAAAACAGATTTGCTGTATTGGTAAATGAACAGGCGTTTGCGGAATTTGAAGAAGCACTTGCAGAGCATTCTGAAATCCAGATGGTTTTTCTGGCAACAGACTATGAAGTTAATTACCGTTCCATGGTAAAGAACCTGAATGTTAAACACACATACCAGCTCTACAGAGACTACCTTGATCACTTCCGTCTGAACGGAGGGAGGAACTAACTATGATATGCGAATTGTTCTCTTTCCAAAAACAAGCTGTCAATGAATTACGCTTTCGTACAGCATTGGCTCTTAATAACTACAGAATGATGAAAGTGCCTCAGGTAGTATCCCTTCAGGCACCGACAGGATCTGGTAAAACCATTATTATGTCTGCCCTTATTGAAGATATATTTTTTGGATCAGAGCAGTTTACAGAGCAGCAGGATGCAATCTTTGTCTGGCTGTCTGATTCGCCTCAACTGAATGAGCAGTCCAAGCAGAAGATCGAGCAGAAGGCAGATAAGATCCGTATTGGTCAATGCGTTATGATCTCCGACGAGTCTTTTGATCAGGAAGTGTTGGAAGATGGTCATATCTATTTTCTGAACACTCAAAAGTTGGGTAAAGCAGGTAACCTGAGCCGTCATTCTGATACTCGTCAGTATACCATCTGGGAGACAATTGAAAACACAGCAAAAGCAAAATCCGACAGACTGTATTTCATCATTGATGAAGCACACCGTGGCATGCAGGGGCGCCAAGCTGGAACTGCGACTACTATAATGCAGCGTTTTATTAAGGGATGCCCTGATCCACAGCTTTCTCCGATCCCTGTTATTATTGGTATGAGTGCAACTGCCGAACGTTTTGATGCTCTGGTGGGAAAAGGAACCAATTCTACACTACATAAGGTTACGGTTTCCCCGGCGCAGGTGCGTCAGTCTGGCCTTTTAAAAGACAGAATTGTTATAACATATCCGGAAGACCCGACCAAGCACAGCGATATGGCGGTACTTCAGGCTGCAACAGATGAATGGCAGGATAAATGCAAGCACTGGTATCAGTATACCTATGAACAACACTATACCAATGTTAATCCAGTATTCGTTATTCAGGTATGTGCTGGTTCTGGCAAAAAGATTTCTGATACCGATCTGGATGATGTCATTACTAAAATCGAAGAACATACTGGCGATACCTTCAGGGAACATGAGATAGTTCATACCTTCGGATCGACCGGAACGCTAACAATTCATGGCCTGAATATTCCTCATGTAGAGCCTTCTGAAATCACAGAAGACCGTCGCATCCGCGTTGTTCTTTTTAAGGAGAATCTTTCAACCGGCTGGGATTGTCCACGAGCAGAAACCATGATGTCTTTTCGCAAAGCTGAGGATGCCACTTATATTGCTCAGCTACTGGGACGAATGGTTCGGACACCGCTGCAGTGTCATGTTGTGGTTGATGATTTTTTAAATGATGTTCGCCTTTTCCTGCCATACTTCAATCGAGATACCGTCCAGAAAGTTATTGATGAATTGCAGGCGGCAGAAGGTGGTGAGATTCCGACTGTAGTGGATGGAGAATCTCTTGAGACACAGACGTATGATACTTGGTCTGTTCATACTACTAAGAAGAAACAACCTAAACAGACAGACGGTCAGCTGAGTATGTTTGATTATCTGGATGGATTTCAAAATGATTCAGTTATCAACACGCCAGTCACAACAGATGTTCCTGCGTTTACGACTAATACAACAAACGCAGAAGCTGAGGCTGCAGCTCCATTTTTAACACCTGCGAATACTCCAGTACAGATAAGCAACCCGACGCAGCAAACCGGACAGCCTACAGCAACTATTCCATTGCAAACAGAATCAGCCCAAAACAATAGAGGAAATCAGGCAACAGAGCAGTCTGACAAGCCTGAGTTTTCGCCGACTGTTCCTCAAATATCATTTCTTCCGGCAATTGATCGCGAAGGTATTACAAAATTTATCAACGAGCAGGGATACCTGACTTATATGGTTCGTGCTGTAAAAATCAACAGCTATTTGAAGTCGTTGATGAGTCTTGCAGGATTGCTTTCTCAGTATAACATCTGCATTTCTGCCACTGAAGATGTAAAGAGTGATGTGGTTGAACTTATCCACAGATATGTTACAAAGTTACATAAAAACGGGGAATATGATGACCTGAAAAAACAGGTGATGGAAATGAAGCTGTCAATGCAGATATTTGACGTGTTCGGTGAAGCAATTCACACGGACAGGCTAATTGATCTGTTTGCAACGTCTGAGACTGATCTTGACAGACAACTTCGAGTCGCCGATGCCAAAATGGGTGGATGTGGATTCCATTTGGCTTATGGCCGTAAATACATTGATTTTGATAATCCAAATGCATTCAAAATCGACTGCATTCTGTTTGCATTCGACAGTGAGTGTATCGTGGAACTGAACCAATACGCAGAGAAGAAATTCCATGAGCTGAATGATCATTACCGTAAATACATTGCTTCGAAACCTGAAAAGTGTCGCAAACAGTATGGCGATATTGTTGCCGATGGTGATGAAATCAGTAAGCATAATTTCACACTACCGGAAACTATTAGTGCAAAGGTAGAACGTGACGGAACGGTATTCCATGATCACCTTTTTGCAAATCCGGATGGTGTTGCAAGGATCAAGTTGAATGGATGGGAGCTTGCTGTTCTTGCAGAGGAGCAGAAACGACCGGATTTTGTATGCTGGTTGCGAAATCCTCCACGTCAGTCCTGGTCGCTCCGCATTCCATATGAGATAGAAGGCAAATGCAGAGAGCTTTATCCGGACTTCATTATTGTTCGTAAAGATCCGGATTTAGGTTATCTGGTGGATATTCTGGAACCACATAATCCGGGATTTAAGGATAACCTTGGCAAGGCAAAAGGTCTGGCCGAATATGCTGCAAATGAACCACGAATTGATCGGATCCAACTGATCCGCGTTGTCAAAGACGCTGCAGGAAACGATCGGTTTAAGAGATTGAATCTTGCAAGTAGAATTGTTCGCAACAAGGTTATCTCAGCAATCAACACCGACGAACTGGATCACATCTTTGATACAGACGGCGTTTTTGAAAATTAAATTTTGAACTGGGCAGGAAAAAACCATGGATCACATTGCTACAAAGGCTTCCTACAATTTCATAGACTTGTTCGCTGGAGCCGGTGGATTGTCTGAAGGCTTTATTCAGGCGGGCTTTTCAGCGGTAGCACATGTGGAAATGAACATGTATGCTGCCAAAACACTGGAAACAAGAATGGGATATTATTATCTCAAATACCAAGGAAAATTTGATATCTATAGGGACTATATCAGCGGGGAAATTTCCCGTGAAGATTTTCTGAAGCATATCCCTGAGGAACATCTGAAATCAGTGTTCTGTGAAACGATGTCAAATGATACTCTTCCGGGTTTGTTTGAAAGCATTGATTCCATTCTTAAACAGAGAAGAATTGAAAGAATTGATGTCATCATCGGCGGCCCTCCCTGTCAGGCGTATTCTCTTGTAGGACGGGCACAAAGTAGCCATATGGAAACACCTATGACCGCAGATCCGAGAAATGATCTCTATCTACTGTATGCAAAATTCCTGCAGAAATATCAGCCAAAAATGTTTGTCTTTGAGAATGTAATGGGAATCAAATCTGCTAATGGTGGAGCTACCTGGCTTAAAATTCAGGAGGCGTTCCGATCAGTAGGTTATGAAATTGATTCTCACGAGCAGAACTCAAAGAATTTCGGCGTGCTGCAGAACCGGAGAAGAATGATAATTGTTGGGTGGCTGAAAGACAGCGGTCTTGCCTATCCGCAATTTGAAAAGAGAACTGCGAATGCAACAGTCAATGATATTCTTCGAGATCTGCCAGCTTTGCAACCAGGAGAAAAATCCGAAGAATATGGGTCTGATGAGATCAGTGAATATCTGAGAAAGACAGGTATTCGTAAACATTCAGATATTCTGACGCATCATTGTGCAAGACCAAATAAGCCCAGGGATATAGAAATATACAAGCGAGCAATTGAACTCTGGAACGATGGGCACAAGCGCCTGAATTACAATGATTTACCGGATGAGCTGAAAACACACAAAAACAGGAAGTCATTTCTGGATCGTTTTAAAGTTGTCGCGGGCGATGAGGCATATTGCCATACCATGCTGGCACACATTTCAAAAGATGGACATTACTTTATCCATCCGGACATTAAACAGCATCGTTCTATCACTGTCCGAGAGGCTGCCCGCATTCAGTCATTCCCAGATGATTATTACTTTGAGGGCCCCAGAACCGCTCAGTTTGTACAAATAGGTAATGCTGTGCCTATGCTGATGGCTAAAGGTATTGCAGAAGGAATCGCTCACGAATTAAGCCGGGAGGATATCGATGGAAAGTAATCTCCTGCTTGAACAATACAGCTGGTATAAACAGCAGCAATTGGCAGAGTCTCCATTCAGGTGCCTGTTGAACGCAGATATTGAACCGAATCCGCATCAGATCAATGCTTTTTGCGCTGCAATCCGGGCTTTAAAAACCGGTGGCATCATTCTTGCTGACGAGGTTGGCTTGGGCAAAACGATTGAGGCAGGATTGGTTCTAAATTACGTGGTAGACAATGGAGCGAAAAAAGTACTGATTTCTCTTCCGGCGACTTTGAGGAAACAGTGGGAAGTAGAACTGCTGGAAAAATTCGGACGTCAGGCTGTTATATTGGATCGGTATACGGTGGAACATGACAGGATTAATGTTCAACGCCACCTTGAAAACACTAATGAAGTAAGTATTGTAATTGCCTCCTATGATTTTTCCTCTAAGCTGATAAAGAAGTTTCCGCATGTAAAGTGGGACTTTCTGATCATCGATGAGGCCCATAACCTTCGTAATGTCTTCCATGGTACAAAAAGAGCAAAAAACCTTTATGATGTGACACAAGGAATCCCAAAGATCCTGCTTACCGCTACGCCTCTGCAAAATGCACTGACAGATCTTCACGGATTGGTATCATTTATTGACCCACGTATTTTTGGCTCTGAAAAAGTCTTTATCCGTCGTTTTGTTGATGGCGGCGATTATGATGAGTTAAAGCAGGAGCTTCTCCCCGTACTGTATCGTACGTTACGTCGTGATGTCGGGAAATACATGTCTTTCAGCAAGAGGACATGTATTACAGTCGATTTTCACTTGAGTCCTGAAGAAACAGAACTTTATGAAGCAACGAATGATTTCTTGCGACAAGATCAGCTGTATTCTATTCCGAATGCTAATCGTGGATTAATCATTTTGGTTATTCGAAAGCTGCTCGCGTCTTCCAGTTTCGCTCTGATTGAGACTTTCGAAGTGCTGGAAAAGCGATTGGAGAAGCTCTATGAAGGAACCAAATCTGCATACGCCCAGGAAGGCTTTGATTTGTTCTGGGATTTTGTAGAGGATGAAATTGATGAGGAAGGTTTCGATGAATACGATGACGAGGAAACAGCAGAGAAGAAACAGGCGATTCAGTCTGAACTCAAAATCGTAAGGCATATTCTTGAAACAGCAAGGGAAATTAAAACTAATGCTAAAATTTCTGCACTGAATGAAGCATTAACAGCTGCGTTTGAGCATCAGGTTTCTGAAGGACTGGTGCAGAAAGCCGTTGTTTTTACAGAATCCAAGCGAACACAGAAATATATTGCTACAGAGCTCAGAAAATCTGGTTATAGCGAAGAAGATATCCTTCTTTTTAACGGAGATTTTGATGATGCCATGACGAAAGAAATTTTCAAAGCATGGCAAGCTAAAAATTTTGGGAAGACAAACTATGGTAGAAGCGTGGAGTACAAGCATGCGATTGTTGATTATTTTAAAAGTCATGCCAAAGTGTTGATCGTTACAGATGCTGGCTCCGAAGGTCTGAACCTTCAGTTCTGTAACACTATTATCAATTATGATTTACCATGGAATCCGCAAAGAATTGAGCAGCGGATTGGGCGTTGTCATCGTTATGGACAGACACATGATGTTGTCGCTATTAACCTCCTGAACACAGACAACGAAGCAGACCGCCGAGTATATGAAATACTTTCTAAAAAATTTGAGCTGTTCGAAGGCGTTTTTGGCGCATCTGATGTGGCACTGGGTGCATTGGAATCCGGTATTAGCTTTGAAAAACGGATCTTGAATATTTATCAGAACTGTAAAAATATTACCGCAGTCAGAAAAGCTTTTGCAGATTTGAACCGTCAGTTAGATGCCAGAAAAAATGTACGGGCAGCAGAACTTCGTAATATTCTTCTTACGGAAAGCAGAGAGGCGAAGGGTGATGCTTTAGAAAAAACCAAAGCTGATATCGAAAGATATCTCCGGGATGTAGAATACTGGAATCAGTTTGAAGAACCGGAAATGGATCACAATCTGTACTATTGGCAGATTGACAACTGGGGCGAAAAGGTATTTGGTTCGCATGGGGTTTTGTTCCTTGGAGCTTTTATGGACAATACAAAACTTCTGTTCCCGGTTCTTCTGCTCTGCGATGAAAACGGCGAGTATATCAATTTTTCCGAAGATGAAATTGTTTCTGCACTAGAAGAAGCCGATGATTCCGATGTGCGGTATTTTAAACCTACAGAATTGGAACAAGCATATTTTAGCCGCATCTACGAACGTTTGATTTCGGAAGTGCAGGAGCAACATGATAAAACAGTTGCACCGATTATTGCTTACAATAAAAAGAAGATTGAGAACTGGATCAATGTTCAATTGGAGCAAGTACAGGTACAACTTGCGGATGCCCGCAAAGAAGTTGAAGACCTTATTTTTGAAGAAATGATGGCCACAAACGCATTGGAAAAGAAAGACATTCGCAAAAAGGCCGAAGATGCAAAGAAAAGATTGGACAAGCTACAGAACGGAATACCTAAGCGGACAAAGGAAATTCAGGACGAAGCTCAAAAAGAGATAGACTATTTCAATCAATCTCAGGAGATCAAACCAATTCTTCTTATAAACATCGTACTGAAATTTTAGACCGGAGGGCTATCATGGATAGATATAAATATGCTCAAGTCAGACAGGAAATCATAGATACATTGAGAGTGGATCTGATGGGTCCTCAATCCCAAGAGGAGATTCTCGACGAAAACCCCAAGTCTGCATACATCATAGGCATTCTTGCTCCTCAGACAAAAGAGGATCAAACTACGACATTCCTGGGGGACCAGGAAGTGGATGCCGATGTTCAATACGACGAGAATGATTATACCACTGGTGAAGATGACGATAATGAGCCCGTTTCGGTGACTCGTTTTACCCTTCCGTCATCTATCGGGATCAGTTTCTATGTCCAAACTGAACTTCCTTCAATATGTGTTGACGTATCATGGGGAGATTATATCAAGACTAAAGAACCAATCACTGATAAAGAAGGAAATGAAAAAGACAGGACAGTATATAAACGTATTCCAGTTTCCGATACTGTAGTGGTTGAATTCAGTGAAGTCGGTCGATCCAAAGAATACAGACTTGTTAAGGATTCAAACATAAGACTTCATATTTCGAGAATCCCGTTGAAACGGGGATACTCTCTTGTAACGGTTTATCTTGTTAATAAACGTGAAAACCCAGCTGATGAACTTGAAGGATTATTGTTCCAACCTGAAATAACTGCTTATTCGGGAAATAAAGGAAAGGTGTTCTTCGCCGAGCACATCTGTCGTGAAGTGCTGAGTGCGGTTGAATTCTATTTCGAACAAAGACCAATCATAGGGAGAGGTCGGGGATGCGCGGCAACTTGGGGGAAAGTGGTAGATGGCAAAACAGATTTTGTCAAATCCGATTTCATTCCACAGTATGAATTTGCCGGTGTTAGTCCCGCCCTTGAAGGCTTTGACAGGTATTATTTCTCCATGCGATTTATGTCTGTCAAAGCAAAAAAAGAGGAGATTATCGACCGCCTGAAAGCACTTGCGGATTCCTATGATGCTTGGATAGACAGGACTCTTATCCAAGATAAAAAAATGCAGGATCCGATATTCAAGGCCGAAGTTGGAAACAGTGTTGTTCAACAATGTCAGGAGGCTCTTAACAGAATCAGGGATGGTATCAAGCTTTTGACAGAGGACGATGTATCTTTTGATGCCTTCTGCTTTATGAACCGGGCCATGATCTATCAGAATAGCATCAAGAACTATTCGAAGAAGTACAGTCAGGGAATCGAATGCAGCTTCAGGGACTTCGTGGATCCAAGAAAACCTGAAAATGACTTCGGGTGGCGGCCTTTCCAAATAGCCTTTATTCTCATGAATCTTGCGGCAATGGTTAATCCGAAGCATAACGATCGTGAACTGGTAGATCTGCTTTATTTCCCGACAGGTGGTGGCAAAACAGAAGCATATCTTGGACTGATGGCTTTTGTAATTGCCAACAGAAGACTCAGAGCAAATGAAACGGATGCATATAATCGGGACGGAGGGGTAACTGCTTTCCTGCGTTATACATTACGTCTGCTTACAACACAGCAGAGGGATCGCATTACCAAGATGATAGTTGCAGCCGAACTGATTCGTCAGAAAGAATATCCGAAATATGGCAGAGAGCCGATCAGTATTGGATTCTGGGTAGGAGGAGACGTTACCCCCAACAGCTTCAGTGATCTGGTTGAGAATCCGGAAGATCCAGAGAAAACACAGAAGGCGAGAAGTCAAAAAAACTTGATTTATAAACAGCTTCTGACCTGTCCGTTCTGTGGGAAACCGCTGAAAGGTGAGGATAATTTTTATATTGATACAGAGAGAAAGTCTGTTGAGATTTATTGCTCTGACAAGTTCTGCCTCTTCTATAAATACAGAGATAATCCGATGAAGATTCCGGTTTATCTCGTGGACGAGGAAATCTACGCCAGATGTCCTACTGTTATTTTGTCTACGGTTGATAAGTTTGCACGTCTGCCTTGGGATGTAAACACGAATGCTTTATTTGGACGTGTTGATCGTGTGTGCAGTCGGGATGGGTATGTTGCCATTGGTGCAGATCATGTCAAACACAGAAAATCGGGATCTTTACCTGCAGCTGAAATTACGAGAATCCGTCCATTCCTTCCTCCTGAGTTGATAATCCAGGATGAGCTTCATTTGATTACCGGCCCACTTGGAACAGTATACGGGGCATATGAAACAATAATTGAGGATATGTGCTCCTACTGTTCAGAAGGAAACCAAATCAAGCCAAAGTATGTAGTTTCTACAGCAACGATAAAGAACGCTCCGGAACAGACCAAGTGCCTGTACGCTCGAGAGCGGACTTCCCAGTTTCCTCCGAATGGATTTGAGATCGGTGACAGCTTCTTTATCAAAGAAATCCCGATCCCAGCAAATTACAAGAAAGAATCTCCTGAAAACGCTGATAAAGACCCTTTCCGGAAATATGTGGGTATATGTGCTCCTGGCCAATCAATGAAAACAGCCCTTCTCCGTATTTATGCAATTGTCCTTCAGAAAGCATATTTACTGTCACTGGACGAAGAATGGAAAGATGTTATAGATCCCTATTATACGCTTGTCGGATATTTCAACAGTATTCGTGAGCTTGGCGGTGCAGTGCGTTTGATTCAGGACGACATTGACAAGAGACTGGGACGGTTAAGAAAGAAGTATAATGATGACAAACGAAGGTATCTGCGGCATAACGTGGAAATTACTTCTCGTATGTCTTCCTATGCAATTCCTGAAAAACTGAATCAGCTTGAAACAGGATGTCAGGACAATGCATGCCTTGATACAGCTATCGCCACCAATATGATTGCTGTGGGCATGGACGTTGATCGCCTTGGACTGATGGTTGTAACCGGACAGCCTAAACAGAATTCTGAGTATATTCAGGCAACCAGCCGGATTGGCCGTGCTTTTCCTGGACTTGTGATAACTCTGTATAATCCTTACCGCCCGCGGGATCTTTCTCACTACGAGAATTTTACGGGTTATCATTCACAGCTATACAGATTCGTAGAAGGTACAACAGCAACACCGTTTTCAGCCAGAGCAAGAGACAGAGTACTTCATGCCCTTGTTATTTCTGCAATTCGGCTTAAATTCCCTGAGTTTGCAGAGAATGCTGCTGCTGGCTCGATTGTAAGACTATCCGATACTCAAATCAGAGAAATCAAGCAGCTTATACTGGATAGGCTGAATATAATCAAACCGGCAGCGCGAGCTGATGCAGAACTGGAAATTGACCAGTTTCTGGATTGGTGGAAGGTTCTGGCAGCTCAGCCGAAACCATTGCTTTACAAAGGGCCGTTGTACAGATCTGCAAATGAAACTAAAAACTACTTAATGAGTTACTACGGGCAGCAAGGTTCAAAAGACACGGAAAAGCAAACGCTTAGCTCAATGCGGGAAGTGGAGAGTGCTGCGAAGATGTTCTATTTCGTGGAGGATTAATGATGTCTTACGATAATAATAAACTGGGAGAATTGAGACCAAATCAGATAATCACTACTTTTGGCCCCGGGGCTATAGTCGATGCTGTCAAAGACTCCGTCACGGTACTTGATATCAATTACTGGAAAGAAAAAGGAACAAAGATTATTGATGGACGTCTGGCATCCTATTTGGGAGTAGATTGTTTCTATATGCCAAGAACTTCCTATGGTGGAGACATTCCTGTAGTTTCTTTCCCGTATATCCACGTTTGCTCCAATTCAAAATGTGGCCGTATTTTTGATGTCCGGCATGATTTTAATCTGGACAAGTATCTCAAATTTGGGGCTACTTGTCCGGATTGTGGCTGGAAAGCATATCCGTCGCGTTTTATCACAGTATGTGAAGATGGACACATGGATGATTTTCCATGGAGCTGGTGGGTTCATCGCGGAGCAAACGATTGCAAAGGGAAACTGAAGACCTACTCCACTGGTAATACATCTACCCTGGCGGACATGTGGGTAGAGTGCACTGGCTGTGGAGCAAAACGCAGTATGAGCGGGGCAATGCAGAAAGAGAACATTGACGGCTGTCAGTGTACGGGAAACCACCCGTTCAGACCTCACAGCAAAAGGATAAAGTGCCTGAAACCGCCTATTCCGTCTCAGAGAGGTGCATCTAACGTGTATTTTTCTGTGAGCAGAAGCGCGATTTCTATTCCTCCTTGGATTAATCCATTATACAACCTTATCGATGAGCATTTACGGGATATTGAGCTGGCAAAGACTCTGATGGGCGATGAAGGTGTTACCAAGATTTATGAAATGTATTTTGCCCAGAACTTTTCACGACAGGAATTTGATGAAGCATTGACCAGAAGGATGCTGAATATTAAGGAGTTTACAGAAATTAAGCAGATGGAGTATGATGCGATTACACATCATGCTGATCCCCTGTATGCTTCAAACAAAAAACATTTTAAAGCAGAGGAGGATCCGCTTTCATATCCCTTGAACAAGTACTTCAGCCGCGTTGTCAGAGTTACCAGACTTCGTGAAGTTAAGGTTTTGCTCGGATTTACAAGAGTAGATGCATCTGATCCGGATGCGGATGCTGAAGATCAGCCAAACATTGTTATGCTAACCAAGGGTAAAACCGAAAAATGGCTTCCGGCTGCCGAAATACATGGAGAAGGTGTGTTCATAGAGTTCAACCGTGCGACAGTCGATGCCTGGATCAAACAAGCAAGTGTTGCGGCCATTTCCAAGCGATATGAGGAAAGCTACAAGGATTTTTGTGAAAAGAAAAAATGGAAAGTCACCGTTCTTCGTAACAGTTTGTATGTACTAATGCATACATTCTCTCATCTTCTCACTAAACAAATGGCATTGTCTTCCGGATACTCTTCTGCTGCGATTCGCGAAAGAATATATTTTGGAGATAAAATGTCCGGAATACTGCTTTATACGGGTAGTTCTGATAAAGAAGGATCTCTTGGTGGCCTTGTTGAGCTTGGAAACATCGATAAGCTTAGTGTATTGATGCGTGATGCATTCCAGGAAGCTTTACTCTGCACAAATGATCCGGAATGTATGAGTAATCTGCCTGCTGGTAATAACTCCAACGGAGCAGCATGTCACTCTTGTTGTATGATTTCAGAGACCGCTTGTGAAAATGGGAACCGGATGCTGGACAGAGGACTTGTGGTTCCAATCGCTGGCCGCGAGGAGCAATCGTATTTCAAGGATTTGGTGGTGGATCTATGTCAACTGGAAAGCTAAATCTCGATATCCTGCTTGGAAAGATTGCAGAAGATGCAATGAGTGGGCGAAAGAATGCAGTTAATGCTATAAAAAAGCAGTTTCCATCTCTTTCTGAACAGGAAGTTGCAGACCTGTATGTGATGTTTCTGAGTGCTTTGAATGAAAAAGACCAGGGAAAGACGTCACTGGTTACAACTGCGCCACCATCTTTTGGAATCAAAGCCAGATCAACAATGAACACCATGATTGATCTGTTGGAAAATGCAAATTCCAGTATTCTGATTACAGGGTATTCCTTGTCCGATTACTTCAGTGATATGGTCGATTGCATAATTCGGAAAAGTCAAAAGGGTGTCTTGGTCAAGTTCTTCGTCAACCAGATTGAAAATCAGACTCATTTTGACAAACTTTTACGGTATAAGGGTAAGTATCTGAGAATCTATAACTATCCTCAATCTGCAGATAAGATGTCTGCATTACATGCAAAAGTCGTGTGTGTGGATCAGGAAAAAACACTAATCACATCGGCGAATCTATCTTATCACGGTCAAGAAGGTAACATAGAGCTTGGGACACTGATAGAATCCAGAAAAACAGCTAAGCAGGTAGATGATCTCTTTACAAAGCTATTGTTCAACAAGGTGTTTGTAGAGATATAACTCCTGTTTCAAGAGGAGATCACGATGGCGGATGTTCATTCACCAGAGCAACGCAGCTATAATATGTCTCAGATCAGGGGAAAAGATACAAAGCCTGAAGAAAAGGTTCGAAAGTATTTGTTTTCCCAAGGATTCAGATACAGAAAAAACGTTTCCTCACTTCCGGGGAAGCCAGATATTGTTTTACCGAAGTATAAAACGTGTATTTTTGTTAATGGGTGCTTTTGGCATATGCATGAAGGCTGTAAGTATTTTGTATGGCCAAAGAATAACGCTGAGTTTTGGAAAGAAAAAATATCAAGGAATGCAGAACGGGATCAACGTCAGCAAGGCATATTACAGTCATTGGGATGGAATGTCATTGTGATTTGGGAATGTGAGTTGAAGAAAGAACTGTTTGACGAAACGATGGCAGTTACTGAAAGAATAATCAAAAGTACTTTACTGAAATGAGGTTCTAAATCCATGGATAAAGAAGCAAAACTCCGTCCGTTTTATCTGGCAAAGATTCTGTATGAACGTACAGATATGGATCATTATCTGACTACTGCAGAACTGATGGATATCCTGGAAAAGGAATATGGAATAAAAACACATCGGCAGACGATTCCGGCAGATATGGAGATTCTTCGTACTATCGGTATGGAGATCACGGAAGTCATGTCCGCTCAGAAACGGTATAATCTGGCCGCTCGTGAATATGAACTCCCGGAAATCAAGCTGCTGATCGATGCTGTGGAATCATCGAAGTTTATCACTAAAAAGAAGAGCGAAGAACTGGTGTCTAAGCTTTCGAAGATGGCAGGAAAGAACCAGGAAGAACAGCTGAAGCGGAACATTTTTGTTGAAGATCGTGTTAAATATGACAATGAGAGCATCTATCTGATCATTGACGGCATTAACGAAGCTATCAACGAGAACAAGAAGATTTCCTTCCTGTATTTCAAATATGATGTTCGGAAGCAGCAGAAGCTTCGCAATGATGGAGAGCCGTTTATCTTTAGTCCTCATCGTTTGGTCTGGAATGGTGATTTCTATTATATGGTTGGTGTATTTGATGGAGGCAAGGTCGGAACTTTCCGTTTGGATCGTATCATGCGGCGTCCGGATATTCTGGAAGAAGAATCATTGCCATTCCCAGATGATTTTGATTTCAATCAATATCTTCAGGCAAGTTTCCGGATGTACGGAATGGATCATACGACGGTGGATCTGATCTGCTCTAACGATGTGATGGATGCTATTTTGGATAAGTTCGGCAAGGATGTTACCACTTATTGTTATGATATGGAAAACTTCCGTGCAGAAGTGGAAGTGGCCGTCAGTAATGTGTTCTTCTCCTGGGTGTTCGGGTTCGGCGGCAAAGTCCGGATCAATGGACCGGCGGAAGTGAAGGAAGAATATAAAAAGATGGTGCTGGAAGCAGCGGAAGCCATACAATAATAAGTCGCTTAGCAGGCGACCATGATAAAAAGCGGAATTGTTATACTGGCACTATAGAATAACTATGGAGGACAGCTATATGAAAAGCACAATTGAAAGCCGAAAGATCAGTATAACGGAATTGGATACCGACGCCATTGTCAATGCAGCGAATGAAGCTCTTGCCGCCGGTGGCGGTGTTTGCGGAGCGATTTTTGCAGCAGCCGGATATAAGGAGCTGCAGGCAGCTTGTGATGTCTTGGCCCATTGTAATGAAGGGGATGCGGTTATTACTCCTGGATTCAAACTGAAGTCAAAATATGTGATCCATGCAGTAGGACCAAGGTGGAAAGGTGGGAAACGAGGTG
>JAEEGL010272496.1_pt1 | contig 29506 bp, 24 predicted proteins | sample 9134231 | NCBI WGS metagenome assembly JAEEGL01 (sample SAMN16246548, study PRJNA631951) | gut metagenome | biome: gut microbiome; feature: rumen; material: fiber-attached | host: Bos | place: Iran: Karaj | collected 2018-10
AGCTTGACTACTATAAGGAGTGTAAAGCCACAGTTTTATTCGAAATGTTAATAGCTGGATAAGTCAAAGAATTTTCATCTCAGGCAAGTTAACGGGAATAAAACTAAGTGGCACGAAAAGCAGTACCGAATAACTTGAAAGGACAAACAAATATGATCTATGTAGGAATTGATATTGCAAAGGAAACACACGTTGCAGCGGCTATGAACGCCGACGGTGTTATTCTGATCGAACCCTTTGCGTTTCAAAACAATCATGAAGGCTTCAAGCTCCTTAAATCCAAGCTTGATACCTGCCCCGCAAGTGCGACTACTACGGACGATATTTTGTGCTGGAGCGAGGATTCTACTCCAACTACTGCAAGCGCCCGGTCAAAGGTCAGCCTGATAAATGTATGACGCATTTAAGCAGCTTTATATCGCGGCACGGATGCCGCGATATAAAGCTGCTGCGTAAGACAATGTCGAGACCTCGGACACCGGAAGAAGTTCAACGACAAGTTAAAGACTGACCCTATCTGGAGCATTTACCACAAGGCTTATAAAGCTCACTACACCCGGTATCTCAAAAAGAAGATGACACAGGCGGATTTTTAAAAGTGGACGGATTATGCTATCGATATGAGGACTAAAGCACTTGACTGGGACGTTGAGTATGATGAGTATGTTAAGGAAATGAAGAAGTGAGTTTTTATGTCACATAAACATACTTGTTGAGAAACCGCCTCCCTTCTTGTTTTTGTTTTATTTCAGCTTTATATCTGCCACATAGACATGATTCGGAATCGACATCTTTTATTTGACATAGTGCTTCGGAAACTCTGTGTTTTTATTGTATCAACTCTTACCTTTTCCCTACGTTATAAAAATTTCCTCCGGTATAATTTATGTCGGAGGAAATTTGTTCAGGCTATGTTCCCTGTATCATTTTCGTGCTGAAAAACTGCTGTAATGCTCTGTAGCTGTCGTCGGAAAGATTATGCTCTAAACGGCAGGCATCCTCTGCTGCAGTTGTCTTATCTACGTTAAGAAAAGTCAGCATATCAGTCAGAAAGCTGAACCGCTCTTCAATACTCTGTGCTTCTGCGAGTCCTTTTTTTGTCAGCAGAAAACTTCCATCGTCATAAGTCTTTATATAACCTTTCTTCCGCAGTTCTTTGAGTGCCACACTAACCGTGGGACGTGATACATTAAGCTCTGCTGCGACATCAATACCTCTTGCCTGACCCGATATTTTCTGTAACTTATAGATCGTTTTCAGATAGTTTTCGGTTTTTTCTTTTCCGATCATTTCTTTCCCCCCTGACAATAAAAACACTGTTTACAATGTGCTTATAACACCCGCATTCATCGAATACCGGATATCTGCGTATCCGGCTGCATCTTTTTCGTGTGTCACCATAAACACCGATGTTCCGTTTTCTGCTGTATTTTTCAGTATTTGAAGAACAAGCTCCGTATTCTCGTCATCGAGGTCGCAGGTCGGCTCGTCGGCAAAGATAACACCGGGCTTTCGTATCATAGCGCGCGCTATCGCCATTCTTCGCAGCTCACCGCCGGACAGAGCCGAGGGCAGCTCGTTTTCAAGCTCCGCAATGCCGAATCTCTCCATAAGCTCGCGGGCGAAGGAATAAGCTGCGGCACGCTCGTGAGCGTTTCCGTGTATCATAAACGAAAGACATATGTTCTCAATAACGGTGAGACTGCCTACGGCGGTCTGTCCCTGTGGGATAACTCCTATGTGCTCCAAACGGAATGCCGAAAGCTTTTCGTCGTCAAGCTTGTAAATATCACGGTCACCATACATCACCGCTCCCGAGGTCGGAGCGAGCAGCCCTGCGAGCATATTCAGAAGCGTGGATTTTCCGCTTCCCGAACGCCCCATGAGAAGAGTTAATTTTCCCTGTTCTATTGCAATATCCGCAGGTTTCACAGCGACAAATCTGTTTGTTACTTTTCCCTGTCGTATAAATTCCTTACTTATATTTTCGGCGGTAATTGTCATCAGTTTTCACCCCTCAGTATCAGTCCGGCGTCGAGCCTGCTTATCCTGTGTGCGGAATATGCTGATGCTGCAGCTCCGGCAATGACAGAAACTACCGCAGCAGAGGCGCAAAGCACGGCTATTACCCACACCTCGGGAAGCAGGAACGGAAGTCCCATACTCTCCTCGATAAGTCCGTTGAACGGCAGTATTATGAGCAGTCCTGCGGCTATTCCCGCAATACCGCCCGTAAGCGTTATTATGAGTGCCTCCGACACTACCGTGCGGGATATTTTTCTGCGTGAAGCTCCCGCTATACGCAGCACTGCAAATTCATTCCTGCGCTCGCTGACAGACAGCGTAAACGCAAGAAACAGTATAACAAGACCCAGTACCCATACCGCACACATCAGTACGCCTATAATGCCGGAAACGCCGGTCAGACTGTCCGAAACGCCCGAGATCATATCCTTCGTTCTGAACGACTTTGTACGGCGGACGTGAAGATTAAGATCGTTCAGCACCTCGTCAACCGGGTGATCTTCCGCGACTTTTATAAGTATGCAGGACACGACCTTGTCGGGATCGATGTTCTTGAAATCATTCATTCCGAGCTTCAGAGACGACTCTATCAGCTTCCTGATCGTGTCTGTATTCGTATAGACAGCGGTATCGAGATCGGTCCCGGTCTTGTCGAGCTTCGCAACAACATTGCACTCGACATTATAGAATGTTATCGTATCACCGACAAACACGCTCAGATCATTACCGACAACAACATCGAAAAGTCCAAGCTCGCCGCCTGTACTTTTTCGTATCCACGGAGACACCGTGAAATCAGTTTCGGGATCATAGCCGATTATCTGTAACGGTACCGAGCAGCACCCGGCACTTGCCGACGCGAGAAAGAGCTGCGCGGATATTTTTTCGATGCCCTCACACGCCGCGACCTTGTTATAATACGACCTGTCCATATAGAAATAACCCATGCTGCCCTGAAGTACGATATTCTCGAAATTCTTCTTTGATGTTGCGGATGCGGGAACTACCATAATATCCGCGCCGAGACGCGCTTCGAGAGCTCCGAGACCCGTTTTAAGACTTGTTACAGTGATCGTCCCGACCACTATCGCAGCCGACATTATTGCCGTAAGAATTATGAGCGCAAGTGACCTTGCGGGTCTGCCTTTTACATTCTTGTATGAAAGACTTTCGGTAAGCTTCATTTGCATTCTTCCTTTTTGCTGATTATCACTATCGCGTTCACAAGCGCCGTTACTGCGATAAGGCAGGATATAACGATGACTGCGGGGTGTGTCGTTGTGTGGCACTGCATCATCGGCATCTTACACAGCGGTATAAGTATCTCCGGTGTCAGTGCGGCAACTGCCGCTATCGGTATTATTGCAAGCGATGCACCGAATGCCGCTTTGCCGCTGCCGAAAACGAGCACGATCAGAGACATCGCCGTCAGTGCTGTACCCGCACCGAATACCGACTGCTCCGCCCAGTGGCAGCACATAAACGAGCCGTCGTCATGAGCCGCGCAAGCCGGAAATATAAGCTTTATACCGATCGTTAACATAAGGCTCAGAATAAACAGAATTATGCCGCCTATCCTGCTTTTGATTTTTTTCATTACTTTTCTCCTTTTCAATAACTGTTTATTCTGCCGTCTGATCAGCCGTCTGAAATGATCTATAATAACTGTTTTTCCGACACCGGATATTTCTCATAAAATACCGCTGTCAGATACTGTTCGTCCCTTATGTGAGTTTCAGAGAAATCAGCGTCGGTTTTCATAAAATGATCGTGCGTACCGCTCTGGGAATCCCACGTTACGTCAATATTGTAATAAACTCCGTCCAACTCAACTATATTCCACGCGTGATATTCGCTGCAATTTCCGCGTACTGCGTTCCCGGTGATAACACGGGCATTTACACCGACTTCACGAAGCAGTCTGTACATCAGCACACTGTAGCCCTGACAGCAGGCGCAGCCATTTATGAGAGCACCATAAGCCGTGGATTTGAGATGATAATGTGTGTTCTTTTTATGCACCTTATCGTATTTCACATTTTCATACACATAGTTGTATACTGCGCTGATCTTCTCATATTCGCTTTTTCCGTCAGGATCTAACGCTGTGATTATTTCAGCGACTTTTTCATCAACAAGCTTTTCCTGCTTCGGAGTCGTGAAATACACGGGAAAAATATCTATGGTATAGGAGAACCTGTCTCCTTTTTTTTCGTAACTGTATTCTGTGCGATACCCTCCGTACTGGTGATAAAGATAATCGCCTTCGTGAGGGTCACCGGTCTCGGACATAGCAAACGTCACAATCTCGTCGATCATCGGATAAATGTCGTCCATATTGTCTGCGCCGGATTCGTAACATACCGTTATTTTCGGACTTCGCGCTCTGAACGCGTCCCGTATCTCTTCTATGACTTTATCTGCATTGCCTAACGTTATGCTCAGGTCACGGCGTACATCGTAATGGTATTCCGCGCCGTTACAGCCTGACATAATCAGTAACAGCATCACAGCGATTAATGCAATTGATCTTTTCATTTCCGGAATTTTCTTTTCCATACTGCCGCCGCGTTAGAGTTCACAAGCAGTTGTTCGGCATCTAATCCTGCAGGACATATATTCCTGCAGGACAGCGATTTTCCGCAGCCCTTGTAGAAATGTTCGTTGTACGCTTTGTACAGTCGTTTCTTTTCCCCGTCCGAAGCTTCCACGATAAGCCTTGACGCTGCAGCGAGTGATGCGGTTCCGAAGAACTCTCCGCCCGCATAAAAGTTCGGACAGACCTCAAGGCAGCATCCGCATTGCAGACAGCGCGATGCATCATAGGATATACCGGTGCAGTCATTTTTCGCAGCATCTTCGAGCCATGAGCCGAGCGTTTTCAGATTCTCGAACATTATGCTCCTGTCGACTGACAGATCACGCACAACAGGGAATTTTTTCAGCGGTGCAAGAGATATTTTCTCTTTCGGGAATTCCGACAGTCTCGTGTCACACGCGAGGCGCGGTCTTCCGTTTATCAGCATTGCACAGGCTCCGCACTTTTTCTGCTTGCAGGAACAGTCCCAGCTAATCGGGTTGTCCGAAAGCTCATCAGCGTTTATTATGTCAAGAGCCTGTGCCACGGTGGTATCATCCGTTTCCAGCACTACACGCTGTACATACGGATTTTCGTTAAAGCTCTTTTGCCGCATTATCTCAAATAATATCTTCATATTAAGCAATATCTTCAAATGTTATCTTAACAGCGTCGTTCTCATACCACGACACCGTTGTTTTTCGGTATTCGTCATTCGTTTCAGGAAAGTCGCTGCGATAGTGCGCACCGCGGCTCTCACTTCTTTTCAGTGCAGACATGAGCATCGCAACGGCCAGCCCGCGTCTTGCAAGATCAATTCCGCAAAGGCAGTCAAGTGAGCGGAGCTCTTTCAGCGCGTCCGAAATATCATTCTCACAGCGTACTATCCCAAGTCCGTGAGCGAGTATCTCACCCGACTTTTTCACGAACTGCGGACTCGCCGTGCAGTCATACGATTCCATGCTGCGGAACTCGCGGACGTCCCTGTTCCCATCGTTTTCCGCGTTCTTAGCGGCTGTCATTCCGCCGAACAGCGCACCGAGCATCGAGTTGCCGCCGAGACGGTTCGCGCCGTGATACTGACAGGCACATTCCCCTGCAGCATACAAGCCGCGCATACTGCTCTCATGCCGTTCGTCAACATATATTCCGCCCATAAAATAGTGTATCGCAGGTTCGACCGGTATCGGCTGCTTCTTCGGGTCGAGCGGGAAATAGTGCATTATCTCTTCCCGCAAGTCGGACAGTTTTTTATCCCATACCGCGTCAGGGATCTCCGTCATATCAAGGTATGTTTTCGCACCACTTTGCAGCTTGGAATACATCTCCCTCGACACAACATCACGCGGCATCAGATTTTTCAGAACGGGATATTTTTCTTCCATAAAGTACCTGCGAACGCCGTCCTTTTCGGAGAAAAGCCTACCGCCCTCGCCTCGCGCAGCTTCACTTACAAGACAGCGTTTTCCGTATATCCCCATTGTAGTCGGGTGGTACTGTATCATTTCGAGATTCGCAAATCTCACACCCTGAGCGAAGAGTACCGCCGCTGCGTTACCGCTGTTTGTAACTGTTCCGGTTGTTAACTCCGGGAAGAATCCGTTAAGCCCGCCGCAGCACATTATCACATTTCCGTAAAGATCGGACAAGTTCCCGGTGTGATCTTCCCTTATGCAAACGCCCTCACATTTCCCCGCATTGACGATCAGCCGGATAAATGTGTGATGAGGCATACGCATGACGAGTCCGCGAGCTTCGTACTTCCTGACCTCATCGGCAAGCGCTGTCATTATCATCTTTCCCGTGCTGCTTTTTGCGAACGCAGTACGCTTTTTCTTCTGTCCGCCGAAGCTGCGGAGCATTATGCTCCCGTCGTCATTACGGTTAAAAGGTACGCCGATTTTCAGCAGTTTTCTTACGATATCCGGAGCGTTTTCCGTCAACGCTCTGACCGCGTTCGGATCGGCAAGATAACAGCCGCCCTTCATCGTTTCTTCAAAATGCAGCATTGGCGTATCGCCTTCACCCATTGTATCGAGCGCCGCGTTTATACCGCCCTCAGCAAGCACTGACTGTGCGCGCTCGGAAGGCTGTGCTGATATGAGGCGGCATTTCTTCCCTGCTTCCGCGAGCGTGAACGCTGCCGACAACCCCGCAAGCCCTGCGCCTACAATATTTATCATAATCAAGTCCTTCCTCTTTCGTTTCGATATTCTCGTCCTGGCCGGAATATCAAAACGAAGTATAAAACCGCAGGTTTTAGGGTACCGCTAAAAACCGATTTGAAAAGAGAAAATGAGATAATTGTGCCCAGAGCAGGGAGAGACTCCGAAAGCGTGCTGACGCACGGTGAGGATGCTCGACGCAGCTATCGGTACAAGCAGCTCCTTTTCTCTCAAGTGGGTTTTTAGAGGTTCCCTTTATTCGAGCCACCTCACAAAGTACACAACAAAGGCTATTCCCGAAAAAAGCAGCAATATCGAAAACACTACCGCGATATCCGCGATAAATTCCTTTGCGGAACGCGAGCCGAGCGCAATCATCAGTGGACGTATGTTCGTCACGATGTGGAGCAGCACGGACAGAACGAGCAGGACCGACATTATGAACTGCGGCACATCGAACACATTGAGCCGGAAAGCGCCGCCGCTCCCGTGTCCCGTGAACAGAATGATGTGTGCCGCAATGAACAGCATAACCGCAAATCCGCTTATCCGCCTTATCCAGAAAAGCTTGTTTTCACGAAAATAGCTTGCTCCCGACCTTTTTATCGCCGCAAGAGTATCAACCGTGAGTTTTATACCGATCACCGTATGTGCACCGACTGCCACTATGAGAAGCCATGCGCCTATCTGCATCACTGTGTTGCCGCCCGGTGTCAACCCTGTGAGCTGAAGACTTCCGATGATGATATGCAGCAGGAAAAACGCCAGTATCACCGGTCCGAGTATTGCGTTGAATTTTCTCATGACGACTCGTCCTCCACAGCTATAACATCAACATTCTTCCCGGCATATATGTCCGAGATCCTGTATTTTTCAGCAGCTTCAGCAGACACTATCATCATATCGAACCGTCCGCTCTTTGCCTTTGACAGCGTCAGCACGGCATCGCCTGTCGTTACCTTCATCTGGTTTTCGGGAAGCCGCGACATAAAGCTCTGCGCGAGTGTTAGCGCGCCCGTGTCGCCTTGCAGTGTCACACATCCGATATCATCAAATATTATCGTGAACTCGCCGCCGGAAAAAAACTCGTGCCACGCGGCAAGGTCGTTTTCGCTTTTGTGGCGGTCACGGTTTATAAGTACGGTGTACCTGCCGGAGGGCTTGTCGATAACGACCGACGCGGAGGAAACTGTATCGGTACTGCCGGAAAAGATCATAAACCCTCCCGCGGATGCAAAGGGGATCACGATAAGCAGCAATACTCCCGAAAGACAGACCGCTATATGCTTTATGACACGCGGCATTACTTCTGTTCTGCCTGCGCGAGCGCGGCATCGGCGGCTTCAACGAACTGACGGTAGTTTATCGTTGCTCCGCTTATAGCATCCACGCTGTCAACCTTACCGGCAAGAACAAGCTGTTCGGCGTATTTTTCGCAGGCTCCGACAGCCTTCTGTGCCTTGTTGTAAAAATCCTTGTTAGCGATACTTCCGGACTTCATTCCGTAGTCCTCGCCCTTTTCCGTGCCGTCAAGCTCATAGGTCCTGAAAGTACAGCCGGCGATCGTACCATCCTTTATCGTGACAGTCACAATACCGTAGCCGTTGCCTTCCTCGGAGCCGTCCTCGTTGATGTATTCGGCGCTTCTTGCTTCATACGTTCCGTCCTTGTATGATACCGAACCGCCGCAGCCCGCAAGCATTGCAATACCTGCGAGTGCCGCAGCAAATGCAAATTTTCTTTTCATAAAGTTCACCATTATTTGTCGAATTTTATCTCACCTGTGAAATTCTCGTTTATCGTTTCCTTGTGCAGCTTTCCGTTTCGCAGATATACGGTACGCTGCGCCACCTCCGCGACCTCGGGATCATGCGTTACCACGATCAGCGTTGTTCCCTCGTTGTGAAGCTTATGGAAAAGATCGACGACTATCTTTTCATTTGCATCGTCGAGATTTCCGGTAGGCTCGTCGGCGAGAATTATCTCCGGGTAATTTATCAGTGCGCGCGCAACACATACCCTCTGCTGCTCACCGCCGGAAAGCTGGCTCGGAAGGTGCTTTGCTCTGTCTGCAAGACCTACGCGGTCAAGCGCTTCGAGCGCTTCCTTTTCGTCGGGAACGCTGTGGTAATACTGCGCGAGCATCACGTTTTCAATCGCGGTAAGATAGCCGACAAGGTGGAACTGCTGGAATATCAGCCCTATCTTATCGCGGCGTATCGTGGTGAGGTTCTTCGCACTTTCCTTTGCTATATCAACTCCGTCGAGCAGCACTTCACCCCTGCTCGGCTTATCCATACAGCCTATAATGTTCATCATCGTGCTTTTCCCGGAGCCGGACGGTCCCATTATCGAGAGCCATTCGCCTTTTTCGACCTTTAAATTCACATCATCGAGCGCGTGAAGGTCTCCGTATATTTTGTAGATGTTTTTTAATTCAAGCAAGCTCACAGCTTATTCTCCTTTCAGCACAAGCGCGGGATCGACCTGTGTGGCGCTTCTTATCGGCAGCAGACACGAAACACCGGTTACCGCGACCGACACTAATATCGTTATCGGTATCAGCAGCGGCATGAAAGAGATCGAGCTGCTGAATACATTGACGCTGACCTGCTGTGCGAATATAAATCCGAGCACGACTCCGATCGTTCCGCCTATCGCACCGAGCAGTATGCCTTCACCCATAAATTCCGCGATAATACCGCCGTTGGAAGCACCTATCGCCTTGCGCAGACCTATCTCTCTGCGGCGCTCGGTGACTACTGCGGTCATTGTCGTAGCGACACATATCATCGTAAGTACAAGCACCACGACTGTTACAAGAAGCACAAGCGCCTGCAATTTCGTCAGCACCGTCGATTCCGACTCCGTCACCCGCTTGACGAGCCTTGCGCTTACGCCCGGAACGTTCGAGCTGATCTTGTCGGCATATTCCTTCAGCTTATCGGATTTTGCAGATACCGAAAGCTCCGCAAGATCTATTTTCCCGGAAATGCCCGTAAGCTCCTCAAGGTCGGCCATCGTGATATACACATAATCCTCCTCGGGACCGCCCGTTTCGAGAATACCCGCGACCGTCATATCCTTCGTGTTGTCAAGTACGGGCTTGCCCCCGGCAGCAGCATTGTTTTCCGGTGTGTAGTTCACCGTCACCTCGTCGCCTATGCCGAGACGGAACTGTACCGCGAGCGAAGCGCCGAGAAGTATCTGACCGCTCGAGGACGGGAAAGCACCCTCCACCGACCAGTATGGGCTTGTGAGCTTTGCCTGCTCCATATCGGTCCCCGCAGCCATGACAGGAAGCTCATGTATTCTTACCGATTCATAGCGGTAAGGGGTCACGCCGACTATGTCACTGCTGTCTATGTATGACTTTCCCTGTAAAATGTCGTCACTTGTGAACTGTCCGTCTGTGGGCGTGAATATCATATTCGCGCCGTAATTGCGGAACTGCGTGCCCATTTGTCTCGGAACGTCGATATAAATAGTTACAAGTCCCGAAAGTATCGCCGCGCCTATTGCAATAGACAACAGAGCAACTATCATTCTTGAACGGCGGCGAATAAGCGAAGCGGTTATCATTCGCAAAAACATTTTTCTTTTATTCATGATAACGCCTCCATTATCTTCCGTGCAGAACTTCACACGGGCTAAGCCGCAGAAGCATTCTTATCGCAGGTATGCATCCCGCAAGTGTAACAATGATAACAAGTACAGCCACAAGCGGTATCACAACGGGTCTCATCGTTATCGCCGAGCCGAATACCGAATGACCGATTATCTGTGCAAAGCCCCATCCCGCAAAAAATCCTGCCGTGCCTCCGAATACTGCGGTCACCATGATCTCCGTAAGCACAAGCCCCGAAACGGAAGAGTTCTGCGCTCCTATCGCCTTCATCAGTCCCATTTCCGCGCTGCGCTCCATTACGCTCGCGGTAACGAGATTACAGATACCGAGCGCCGCACCTATAAGACTGAGTATCGTTATAAGCGTCATAAGAAGTTGTGTCTTTTCAAGTATCGCGCCTTCGGAATCCGCCACCTGTCTTACCGGAGATGCCACCGAATCAGTTATGACCTCCTGTATCTGATAGCATATCGAGCTTGCATACGCTGTACAGTACCATGTCTCATACTGTGCGATAGTCAGTGATTTAGGATCCTTTGCCGCCTTTATCGCAAGGTCGTTTTCGGGAGTTGTAAGAGCACTGACCTCAATACTGTCTATCTTTCCGTCAAGGCCGTCGAGGGACTGCGCCGTATCTATCGGCATAAAGATCTTGTCGTCCTCGTCACCGCCGGCATCAAAAATGCCGACAACGTTCAGCATAAGATCAGACACGGTGCCGTTAAGGTGCAGCGTGTCGCCCGGTTTTATCGCGAGCTTTTCGGCAAGTGCTTTTCCGACCATTGCGCCGTTTTCGCCACCTGTCTGCTCGTCGAGCCATTTTCCTTCAACTATTTCCCACCAGCTTCGCATACTTGTCACGCCCGCGTCGAGCTGTTCGCCGGTCGGGAGCTCCATGTGATGATTGAACCATGTTCCGACAGCGGCGGCTTTCGTTCCGTCGTCAAGTGTCACTGAAGCGTTGATGAACGGTGCGTAGTCGATGATGTTGAACGCCCAGAATATCGTCTTGATATTTCCGAGCTCGTCTTCCCGCAGATACGCGCCCGTACCGCCCTCACCCTCGACCTCGTACAGAGAGGACAGGACCGAGTTTTCTTTCGGTACGACTGTTATGTTTGCACCGTAGGTCTTGAGTTCCTGATTTACCTTGTCGCCGACATCAAGCATTACACTTAACATCGCAGTCGCAAGCGACGAGCCGAGTGCTATGGTGAACGCGATCATCAGCATCTTCTTCCACTGTCGGAACAGCGTTCCGAATATCATTCTGAAAAACATATCGCGTCACATCCTTCCTGTAAATTCGCTCTCATGTTCGAGAAGTCCCGATACAGGAACATAGATCGTTCCATTTTCTATGCGGTAGTCGATCACTATCGGGTTACAGCCGCCCTTGAAACCTATTGTGTTGATGTTCATAACAACATCGCAGAGCTTGCAGACGACCTGGCCGTCCTTTTCATAATATCCCGTTTCGCCGCATATATCGCAGGCATCGAGACCTATGCCGTAGGACGAGGAATTGGGCTTCTTGATGACGATGAAGCGTATTTCCTTGCCGCTTTCCGTGTTATAGCCGAAGCGGTGAAGATGTCCGTCATCGACCATGTCGAATGATACGCAGATGTTGCCGTCGATCTCCGGAGCACGCTCCACGGGTGAAAGCTCTATAGGCTTGTTGACATAAGCTTTTACTGTGGTCATATTCAGGGCCGACATCACAAGACAGCATACGACCGTTAACGACCAGCGGCGGATAACGATATATTTCTTCTTTATCTTGCGCTTCTGCGCAGGGTTGTCATACGGCTCCTTCGCACGCAGGCTCTTTATCAGCAGCCCTATCGGTATAAGAAGTGATATTCCCATTGCGGCGTAGATGAAAACATCGGAATGATTCGACGAAAATTTCACGATATTGAAGAGGAATGTGTTTGATTTTATGAAGCGCTTCGTGATAAGCACATTGATTATGACTGTTATCTGCCTTACCGCGTTTGCGGAAAGGCAGAGCGTCATTATCACAAATGCCGATGTTTTTGAAAGCCTCAATGTTCCCGCTCTCACGGCAAGACAGGTAATGATCATAAGTATGCCGCCGAGCACGGCACCGATATTCTTGAAAAGCATAGCGGTCGATACCACCGAGTTTTCGTTAAGCCATATCGTATATGGATATCCAAACCAATCCGGCAAAGCGTAAAGCAGCATTCCCACGAGTATCAGCGTAATCGAAACCAGCGAGATCATACCGCATACCCGGGGCAGCTTTTTTCTTAGTGCCGACGAGATGAAGAATATGACCAACAGTCCGAGCGATATACTGAATATGTAAAGATTGCAGAGTGCGGTGTCTATAAGCTTTGTAGCGTTCTTCATAAACGACATCACACCGCCGCTCAGAACACCCGCACAGAGACCGACGATCACGGCGATCTTACCGTTCAGTGTCTTATATGAAAGCTTGATATATCCGAGTATCAGTCCGATTCCGATAGCTGCGGTTATAAGAAGCTCTGTTGTCGAGATCAGATATTTCAGCAAAATGCTCCCTCCATTTTTACAAAAAGCGCGAAAGCGCTATGCCGTATTTTGCGTAGCAAATATGCAGCACAGCGCAGTCGTTATAGAAGAAGAAAAGAATCACCACTCCTGAGGAATGTACTCCCAACCGTCATGTTCAACGATGAGGTTGCCGTTTCCGAAGTAATCGTCGAACGATCCGCCGGGGCCTGTCTCTGCGTCTGTGTGAAGCAGATAGCCGTTCTCCTCGGGGCTGTGGATCGTGAATTTAAGCTTGTATGTATCAGCGTTCGGAAGCTTTACGTTCGCGCCGTAGTGCGGACCGTCCGAAGCGCTCATCTCCATGAATGTGCCGGATGCCGCAGTGTTTCCGTCGGAGCCTGTTACCTCGTAATCGACTGTGAGGTACGGTACCCAGTCGCCGACACCGAAGCCTACAGTGTTTTCAAGTGCGGAGATATCGGCTTCGAGATGAATGTTGAAGTCCTCTGTGTTGCCGTTGCCGCCGGACATAGGTACGGGCTGGAAGTAAACAGCCGATACGTTGAGGAAGCCGACTTCCTCGTCCTCAAAGATCGGGATCTCATTGAAGCCCGCATTTTCTTCCGCAGCAGCAGCTTCTGTCTTTACCGTGGCGTCAACGCTTTCGGCAGCCTTTGTTGTTCCTTCTGTCGCAGCCGCTGTCGTAGTGTTTTCAGATTTTGCAGCTTCCGTCTTGGCAGCCTCAGTCTTTGCTGCATTATTGTTGCCGCAGCCTGCGAAAGCCATTGCGGTCGCAAGCACAGCAGCCATAAGAGCAGCTTTTCTTGTGTTTTTCATAATAACCTCCAAATATAATATTGTTTTGCGGTCTTACCGCTTATTTCCAAAAGCAGATTGACTGCTATAGAAAACTTAATTTTTTGCGGGAGCAGGTTTTGCCGGTTTCTGTTTTTTTGCTTTTTTAGGTTTGGGCGCAAGCTCTGCGGCAAACTGCTCATCGGTCTCCGTGAGATAATGCACACCGTCCGCTATGCCAATAAAGAGCGGAATGAACGACCAGCAGAATATTGCGTAAAGAATCCCCTGACCGTATTTACCGGTATAGAATTTATGTATTCCGAGACCGCCGAATATCAGCGCAAGGACGCCCGCTTCCTTTCTGTTTCCGCGCTCGCGGTTCGACATTATGAATATGAGCAGAGTTATCAGCGTGAGTATCAGCTGCGGTATGAGCGTTTCAAGCACAGGGAAGATACCGAGCACCTGAAGCACATCGTTGTAAGGTATGAGCGCCTGCAGCCATTCCGGAGAAGTCATATCCACAACGTCACCCTCGATGAGCTCCTTGATGCCGGAGCCGAGGAACGAGATCGACATTATGAACATCAATATGCTTGTTCCGAGGAAGAACGGTCTGATCGGAAGCTTTACGCTGAAGAAACGTATTGCGATGAATACAGCCACAAGAACAACACAGCCAACCCCGAAGCCGCCCCACACATAGCCAATTTCCGAAGGCTCGGTAAGGTACTGCTGATAGAAGAGTATTACCTCCGCACCCTCACGGAATACTGCAAGGAAAGCGGTGAAAGCAAGCGTGAACACGCTTCCGGTCTCGGCGGAAGTTTTCACCTGATCGCCGATGTACTTGTTCCATGTATCGGCCTCCGCTTTGGAAACCATCCAGTTGCTGACCCAGAAGAGGACTACGACAGCTATCAGAGCCGTAACGCCCTCGATTATTTCCTGATTAGCGGTATTTGCGAGCTTCCACAGACTGAGCAGCCACGCGCATAAAAAGCTTGCCGCTATTGCTGCGATGCACCCGAAATATACATAACCGAGCTTGCGCTTGTTGCCGCTTTTTACAAGGTACGCGATTATCGCACCGACAACAAGTATCGCTTCAAGACCCTCGCGGACTATTATCAGAAAACACGCGCCGAATGTTGCTGCACCGCTTACCGCAGAACTTTGAGCATTTGATCCCGGAACTGCGGCATTTGTTTCTTCGGATGCAGTTTCCGCTGCGGAGACATCCGACGAAACCGGCGCGGCAGACGAGGTACTTCCGGTCTTTCGTGTTCCGTCGCTGTTAAATGCGCTTTCGCCGGAATCACCGAGCCCGTCAAGATGATTCGCCTGCTGATGAAGTATCTCGCTGAGCTTTACGAACTCCGCGACAACCGTCTCTTCGCCGAGATCCTTCTTGACAGCTTTTCTTGCTGTCTTGAACTGAAGCTCCGCCCTGCTGACATCTGAACCGGAATATCCGTTGACATTACGCTCGAAGCCCGATGTTTCGTAATAGTAGTTGTAGATGTTAAGGGCTGGTGTGTAGGCAGCTTCCTTATCGCCCGCCCTGTACAGCTTTATCGACGCTTCGATGCAGTCGTCTATAGCGTTCGCAACAATATTCCAGGTCTTGTTGCTCCCGTCAATGTTATTGACTGCCTTATACTCGTCCCACGTCGGGATATATGTGACATCTTCCGCAAACACGCTGACGGTAAATGATCCGAATGCTATTATAACAGCACACAGAATGCAAAGTATTGATGCGGCAGACTTAGCCGCCGCTAACCCCAGCTTATTCATTTTCCTGACCTTTGACTCTCCTTTGTCGATATTCATTGTGTAAGCAATGTCTAACCGAACTTCAAAATAAACCGTTAGCATCAGCTAACGGTATAAATATATCACTCCTGCAGCCATTTGTCAATACCGTGCAATAAAATTTGTGTGATATTTCCGTATTTAAGTTGCTTTTGGCTAACTGATTTTGTATATTATTACAAGCCTTTTCTTCTCTTCTTATTGACGATAACTTCTTACACTCACCGCCTCTGTTGCTGTTGTCAACGGATTATGCAGGATTCATATTCACGGGCAGCATACCTTACTGATGCTGTAAATACCAAAAGAAACAACAGCTCATCCTTTTTCTGTCCTGGAAAGCTTACTCCTGCGTCCGAACTTCCTGATGTAAAAAGTCACGGAAAGCGCTGTGGCAACACACCAACCTATCGGCCACGCCGCCCAGATACCTGTTGAGCCGAACGGTACGGAAAGCACGAATGCGAGCACCACGCGCAGTATCAGATCGGTGAATGTCGCTGTCATGAAGCGCCCCATAAGTCCCGCTCCGCGAAGAACTCCGTCCGCTGCGAGCTTCATGGACGCTATGATGTAGAACGGCGAGACTATACGAAGAAACATAATTCCGGTCTGAACTGCTGTATAGGTGGGCTCGTCCATGAAGAATCTCACCAGCGGCTCTCCTGCAAAGAAGTACAATACAGCCATCGGGAGCGACAGCACCCAGACAAGTTTCAGCGCTGCCCTGAGACCTGCGCTTATGCGCTCGTTCTTTCCCGCGCCGATGTTCTGAGCCGTGAAGTTCGAAACTCCGTTTCCGAGCGTCGTGAGCGAGGTTATCACAAGGTTGTTGAGCTTGACTGCTGCGGCGTAGCCTGCTATAGTTTCCGAACCGAAGCCGTTGATAACGCCCTGAATCAGTATATTTCCGACGGAGATGAAGCTCTGCTGCAATGTGCTTGGTACGGCTACAGATGCTATTCTGCCGAGAAGTTTCTTTGAGAACAGCTTCGGTTTTTCGTCTGTTCCGATCTTCGACATCCTTTTCAGTACGGCGATCATAGCAAGTATGCAGCTTACACCCTGGCAGATGAACGTCGCCCACGCAACACCCGCGACTCCCATTCCGAACGCCGCAACGAACAGTATGTCCATTCCTACGTTCACGGTCGAGGACGCAGCAAGGAAAATGAACGGCGTTTTCGAGTCGCCCATTGCCGAGAAGATGCCCGTAGCGACATTGTAAAAAAATACGAACGGCAGACTGAATATGTAGATGTTCAGATAAAGGAGCGAATCCGGCATTATGTTCTCCGGCGTCTGTATCAGCCGAAGCAGAGTTTCGCTCATAAGTACTCCGGAAATCATTAAAACAGCACATACCGCACCTGTCGAGATAAGTGAAGTATATACCGCTGTCTTCATTTCCGAAAGCTTCTTCGCGCCGAAAAGCTGTGATACAGTTACCGAACAGCCGATATTGCAGCCAAACGCAAAAGCTATGAATATCAGCGTTATTTCGTAGCTGTTGCCGACCGCCGCGAGAGCCTCCTCGCCGATAAGCTTGCCCGCGACGAAGCTATCCGCGAGGTTATAGAGCTGCTGAAATATGATGCTCCCGAACATCGGCAGACAGAAGCGCCGAAGGACTTTCCCCGGTTCGCCGACAGTCAGGTCTTTTGTGATAGCCATTTTTTGTCTCCTTGTTTTTTTTCGATATATTATATCCTTTATTTTCTTATATCCTGAATCCGTGAAATTCAAGTGCGCACAAACCTCTGTACGAGACCAAGAAAAGTATAAGCCCAGGCATTGCTTTTGCTGACTGCCAGGAAGAGTCTGCGTGCGTGTTTAGTAAGATGACCGGCAAAGTGTATCAGGTTCTGAATTAATGTACGAATGCGCTTGCGGGTTACGATGCGTTTGGAAGGAGCTTTGCCTTGTTGAATGGTTTGTTTTCGAGAAGGATACCAACATTTTCAGCTGCATCATTTCCGGAATCAAGACGTACCAAAAGCGGTTTGTCGGTGATCGTTCTGCAAAGAGCAATCGTTTCCCGGATAAACTCCGGCGTGCCACTCTGACAATGCTGTTTTCCTTCACGCAATTCGGCATTTGCAAGATAACCCTACATATATTATATCATGCGCGGCGTTTTTTTACAAGCTTTTTTGCACCTTTTGGGTGTGGTTCTGCATAATATCGTATTGCCGGAATTTGGCTTTGCTATACCCGTTTCCGGTCAATACTTGATTTGAATTTCACGGATTCAGGTAAATGACAAACCGGCCGAGCACCATTATGATACTCAGCCGGTCTTTTTTTATTCAGTTGTTATTGCATCAAGCGTCAGCCGAACCCCGAGCCGGAAACTTTTTGCAAAATCCGCTTCACCTTCCGGCCGAAGGGTGTACTTCTAACATTATGACATTTTTGTTACGTAATTATATCAACCCGTGAATGAACTCAACGATCTTATTTCTGTCAGCAAAGTTCTCCAGGTCATAGATAGTGAAATCAGGAGCGGCACCGAGATCAATATCATAGAACGAACCGTTCTTCATAAAGCTCATTCTCTGTGTGCTTGAAATGTTGAACATTGTACCGTTTGCAGTACACAGATTTCCGACAGTACAGGAGCCGCCGCCGCTTGTCTGACCAATGACAGCCACGTCGGAGCTCTGTTTGAGTATATTGGGAACAAGGTTGCCGCAGGAGAACGACACACCGGATTCAAGGCAGAACAGTTTTATTCCCTTTCCTGCAAGATAATCTTTGGAATTGAACTTTCTGTCCAGATTGGTGTCGGCAACGTATTCAGCAGTGACCAATGCGCCGGTCATGGAATCCTGAACGCTGATAGCAGCCTTGCCGAGAATTGCTGCAACAGTATAGATAGCGGTATCAAGCGCTCCGCCGAGATTGGCGGAAAGATCGAGGACAACGTTCTTGACAGGGCTGTCTTTTCTGAGTATCTGCTGAACGGAATAGCTCATGAGATTGATCGTATCGCTTGCGTCATTTGTTGTTCCGTTTGTATAGAAATCCGTTCTTGTCAGCGAAAATCCGTCGAATGTTATGAAAGCGGTATCTCCGACTTCTTCATAACCCGGAACTCCCTCGGGATAGAATTTTGCTCTTGATGCAAGTATCTTTTTATAGATTTCGATCATATTTTCCGTCTGGTATCCCTGGCCGAAATTTTTCATGAGCTTAGTGCTATAGTCTGATCCGGAAGCATATCCCGAAGACTTAAAAGAAGTATGTCCGTCATCTATGTATCTTGTTATAAGTATATAAATTGCGGTATCTATCTTTTTGGGATCTCCCGAAAGAAAGAGCGTGTCAAGACCTGTACTGTGGAAAAGCTCATTAAAGCTCTCTATATTATGGATGCTTTTAAGGCCATAGAAATGGTCGAGAGCGAAGCACAGCTCATTATAGTTGAATTTAGCGTACTCCTTGCTTAATTTTGCAGTACCTGCGCTCTTGTAATACAGTTTTCCGTAATCGGTCAGATTATTATGATCATCAATAAAAGCACTTGTGTTGTATGCCAGGAAAAGCTTCTTTCCTGTATAGATAAGGAAGAAGGCACCCTCTCTGCCGAAAATATCAGAGAATGTCTGTATCGGCATCAGATAGGTGTTACCCTTACGAACGAGATCGATACCGTATGAACCGAGATCCAGAGTCACACTGTCGCCGTAACGCTCGTTGAACCTATCGCTGTGCCTTTTCAGCAGGAATGGCTTTCCTTCATCTTTATCGGGGATATTCATAAGGTCAATGAGCGCTCTGTCAGCAGCACGTTTGTTGAATTCGTTGTAGTCATCGAAAAAGATAGTATCTTCCGCAAAGTCAATTACACATTTATAACCGGTTTCCCTTGTGACAGTGATCTTATCGCCATTTTTGGTGATATTTACATCATATTCCGGTAACAACAACGTATTGTTGTAGTTGTTTTTCAGCAGGCTGAAAAGCGTGGATACATCCATATAGGGGGTCTCAGAGCCGTTTACAAAGTAAAGATCCTCTTTTGCTTTGACATCGGCGGACCCACAGTACATTGTCACGCTCTTCTTCGCGATTGAGTAAGACTTTTTCGCGGCAGCAGTCGTGGTAACGTCATCATACGCTGTAACATTCAGTGCCGTTGCCGTGGTGGTAGCCAGCATCGCGCAGATCAGAGCAGCGCTTATGCCTTTCTTTAACTTCTTGTTCATAATACGTTCCTTTCTGAGGTTATCCTGCCTCAAATAATTGATTAAGAGAAAATGACCCGTCATGATCTCTATGACTTATATATTACCACGATTTGGTCAAATTGTCAAGATAAAATGATGCTTTAAAAAATAATTATGCAATTTGCATAACGCTTGGTAATCGTTTACCCTGATGCGGCTTTTTTCCGCTTGATGATACATACTTCGTTATGTTAACGTATTTCATATCCGGATGATCTCTTCGATGTGCTCCATGAATATCATCGGGTGAGCCGTGCAGAACTCGGTCTCTTTCATATACATCGCAAGTGTTGTGTCGCTGTCGTCAATACAAACCACCTTTTTCGGAGAAATGTCCCCGAAATTCTCACTTACTATCCGCTTTGCCAGAGCAGGCTTCTCGTCATATTCAAGCGTGTAAAAGCAATGGCTTGCCGGTATGCCGTATAACCTTTCAAGCATTTCGGATTTCCACGCCTCGTGTCCGTGCGGTTCTTTCGAGATGCAGAAAATCCTGCCGGTCCCGTGCTTTTGTATGTAGTTATACATCGGCAGCAGTCTCCTGCAGTCCGCATATATGTTCACATCTCTGAATGCGGACGTAAAATCAAGCTCGTGATGCGCGTGATATTCCCCGTAATTGTAACTTGTAAGAGTCCCGTCAACATCGAAAAGCACGACGGTATCGGGCTCCAGAAGCAATTCCCATACTTTGTTCATTTCGTTTTCCTCCGTTTCATATCAGCATTATACCATATCCCGCGCTCTTTTTCAACAGTATGTTAATAAATTAACCGATTCCGTATTTCCAAGCGCCCGAAAAAAGTTTCCGGAAATGTAGTTAACGGATAAATATGCCTTGCAAAATTGTCGGTTTTGTGGTATAATTCAGAAAGAATGTAAAACTATTCCAGAAGAACGGAGGCTTGAATACTATGATGAATGATCTGATGATCGGGACGTGGGCGTGGGGTACCGGCTCCAACGGCTCGTCTATGGTATTTGGCAGCAAACAGGATCCGGAAGTGCTGAAACAGTCATTTGAGAAGGCTGTCGGATACGGCTTTACCAACTGGGACACGGCGGCGGTATATGGCATGGGGACCTGCGAAAAGCTGCTCGGGGAGCTTATTTCCGGGCATGACGACATTTATATTTCCACCAAGTTCTTTCCAAATAAAAAATATAAGCCCGGCTCGCTGAAAGCCTCATTTGAAGGCAGTATGTCTAGACTCGGACGAGATAAGGCCGACCTTTACTGGATCCATGTGCCGAACAATCTCCGGGAAAATCTGGCGGAGGCAGTGCCGCTTATTAAGGCAGGCAGGATAGGCTCCATAGGAACGTCAAATGTCTCTCTCTCGCACATAAAAGCTGCCGAGGAACAGCTTGCGAAGGAAGGGCTTAAACTCGGCGCGGTGCAGAACCATTTCAGTTTGCTGAGAAATGACCAGCAGCCGATCATCGACTATTGCAGGGAGCACGATATAAAGTATTACGCTTATATGGTGCTTGAGCAGGGCGCTTTGTCGGGAAGATACAACGCTAAGCACCACTTCCCTGCCTTCTCGATGCGCAACTTCTCATTCCCGAAGAGAAAGTTCAGAAAGATCGAAGGGCTGCTCGCAAAGATGAAAGAGCTTGCGGACAAATACAACATTGATCCGTCACAGATACCGATACTCTGGGCCACAGGAAAAGGCGCCATACCGATAGTGGGAATAACCAAGCCCTCCCACGCCGAAAAACTGGCCGAAGCTATGAAAGTTGAACTGACGGCGGAGGAAATATCCCTGCTGGAAAAAGAAGCTACTAACACCGGCCTGCGTCAGCAAGGCATGTGGGAGCCACAGTAAAAAAAACATTCATTTACTGCAACGGAGGATATCATGGAAAAGCTGGACACATCATTATATCAGAGTATCATACCGCAGATCAGAAAAACGCCGTGCGGCACCGTTTACCCACTGTCTCTCGCCGAGATGAACCAATACGGAGACATTTATAAAGACCGCGACTCCATTCTGCTCTGGCATTACAGCGGGTTTGCGCTCATCTACGGTGCCTGTGACGACTTATTTCTGGAAACGATATACAATATGTTTTTAAGCTCCGGGAGCAGCCTGCCAAGGCGCTTTATACTGTTCACGGCAGATCCGGAAGTTGTAGGCTTCTTTCAGAAGAAACCCGATATTACGTTCGGGAAACGGTATAATTTTGAATATCCGGGGGCGGACCCGGCGTTTACCGGCAGAACAAGACCCGATCATCAGATATGCCGGTTCGATACGGAGCTGTTTGACAGCATACCGGGGCGTATCACACCTCGTTTTTCGTGGAGAGATGCCTCCGAATTTCTTGCTCATGGCATAGGCTACTGTGTCATGTACGAGGGAAAAGCCGTGTCATGGGCTTTCTCGGCTGCCGTGAGCAGCGATGAGCTCGACATAGGGATAGAGACTGTGTCAGAATACCGTCATATGGGATTCGGGGCAGCTGCGGCAGAAAAAATGATACAATATTGTCTTGATAATAACAAACGGCCTGTATGGTCATGCGATGTGAATAATACAATATCGCAGAAAACCGCTGAAAGGCTGGGATTTGTAATATCTTCGGCATATTCAACTATCAGGCGATAAATACCCGTTTATCCGGCCGGGATGACATTTACAGCGGATTGTAAAATGTGCGCATCGGATATGCGAATGCGTTTTTATGTTTTTTGCTTATCGCAGCGCAATTTCACTTATGTGGAATTTCCGGTTGACACAAAGGGTATTTTATGGTATTATAGCAATGGTATTCACCAAATCATATTTGAGGGGCTATTTAAATGAAAAAAAGAAAACTACTTGCGTTGCTGCTTAGTGCCGCAATGCTCACAACACAGATCACAACCGCATACGCGGCCGATGTGACACCGGATGTTGCCGAAAGCGATGAGCTTATCGGAAGAATTCTGCCTTACGGGCTGAAAGGTATGCCCACCGGGTATTCTCTGAGAGCGGAAGACAAGGCTCTGAAAGCCAGAACACGCAGTACGGTCGAAGATATCGCTAAGATGATTCCCGGCACCGACTACGCACCGGATCAGATAGTCTATATCACCGATACGCGCGAAGAAGCCGAGACTGTCGCGGAAGCCTACAACGCCGTGCTCGTGAAGTATCAGTACGGTGTGGCAACGGCTATGCTCACCGGCGGACTTACCGTTGCGCAGGCTGTGGAGGTAGGCTCGGATGAGTCGTATAACATGCCGATCGTCAGTCCCAACTTCATCAGCGAGCTTGAGGAACCGACAGCAGCGAAGGATGCTCCTGATGAAGGTGTTCCGGAGGCGCAGGAGAGCGACGCCGGTATTTCTTGGTGGGAAGATTGGTATTACCGGTATGAGGAACCTGCCCTCAAGCCCGGCTATTTATTCAAGGACAAAGATCCGTTCGACCCGTCCGGCGAAGGCACCGATACAAAGGGCTATCAGTGGATGCACGATGCTGTAGGCACATACGACGCATGGCATACTACCATGGGCGACCCCAATATCACCGTTGCGGTCATAGATACCGGCGTTGACGACAAGCACGTAGATCTTTCTCACAACACCAGAAATCTTACCGATGTGGTAGCGCTGGAACACACTGAGTATGAGTATGATGAAAACGGCAATTATGTTACAAAAATCGTCCAGGACGAACGGTTTGATTATAACGGTCACGGAACTCACGTAGCCGGTATCATCGGAGCCGCAGCCAACGGTGTAGGAGGTGCAGGTATTGCTCCGAATGTAAGCATAATCGGTATACCCGTATTTGTACGCGTCGGAAGCGCATGCAGTGCCTATGATGAAACAGTGATCTCTGCTATAAGGTATGTAGCAGGCTATAATAAGGACGGAACAAAAGGAGCTCCGCGTGCAAACATCATAAATATGAGTCTCAACAGTCCTGCCTGGGATTCTGCCAAACAGGAAGCAATAATTGACGCTTACAATAACAATATCACTGTTTGTGCGTCAATGAGCAACGATCGTTCCAATCTGCCCGCTCCACCTGCCAATTACGATCATGTCATCGCCGTTTGTGCTACCGAACGCGACAATTCTCTCGCATTTTTCTCAAATTACGGTGCATGGGCCGACATTTCGGCTCCGGGTTACAATATATTCTCAACATGGAACGGCCACAGTGTCACCAGTGACGGCAAAGAAGCATTGACAGACCAGCATGACTGGTTCCAGCTAAAAAGCGGCACCTCAATGGCTTCTCCTGTTGTTGCGGGAGCATGCGCGCTGTATATGAGCGCCGTGGGACCCGTTGATCCCGACACCATGGAAGCCGTGCTGAAAAGCAGCGCCACAAAGCTTTCAGGAAAAGACATGGGCGCGGGGCTTGTCAATGTTGCGGCGATGATGCCCGACACTGTCGGGAACTCCGCACCGGTGATATATGTGAACGACGAGCCTGTCAAAACCTCTGAGGTCACTGCCGAGACAGCCGAAATAAGCATCGGTGCTCCCGATAATGTCGGCGCATACTTTGCCATCTTCTCAGTCGATGGTAAGGATCCCACCTTTAAAAACGGCAAGCTCGGCAAAAACACATTTTCCGCAGGTTTTGGGTACGATATCCCCCTGAGCGAGTACTCCAATGATGATGTCATAACGTTCAAAGCCGCGCTGGTAAGCTCTACCGGCTCGGTCAGCAAAGTGTCGGCCGTTACGATAAAGCAGACGCAGTACAGCCTCGGGATAGATGGCCCCGGGATCGTTGCCGTGGGCAAATCGGCGAACTACTCAATCGGCTACTGGAGCACGCTTCCCAAGAAAGCTAATATACTCTGGAGTCTCGCTAATGCTCCCTCGGGCGTAAGCATCAAGAACGGCAAGCTTACCGTAAAGAAGGATGTCCCTGTGGGTACTCAGTTCAGCGTTGTTGCGACACTTGACGGCAACTCGTCGGTAACAGACAGCATTGATGTCATAACGGCACTGCCGAATACGTCGGTATGGGTCGATTTTGACAGTGAGGAACTTGAGGCCGGATCAGCTGTTTACACACCCGTTGCGGACAAAAAAGCGGGCTTCAAGAGCATCAGACTTTACAGCGCCGATATCCCCAACACAGAAATAGTGGAAAACCTCATAACGCCTTATTTCGTCTCGACTTACGAAGGTGAAGTCACGATCTCGAGCTCCGATCCGGATGTCGCATACTACGACGGAAGTTATATAGTCGGAGCGAAGGCAGGCAAAGCAAAGTTTACGTTCGCTCTTACGGACGGCTCTGCCAAGAAATGCACACTTGACGTGGTGGTCATCAATCCTGCGTCTGATCTTGACCTGAGAAGTGTAAACAACCAGAATATCATAGCTTTCGGCAAGTCGGCTCAGCTTGTTCCTATGCTCGGGCAGTCCTACGGAAAGCCGACGATCTCCGCAATGAGCTGGCGCTATAAGTTGACCGCGCTATATATAGACGAAAATGGTACCGAGCACAAAGAAAACTTGACAGAAACAGCCAATAAAGCAAAACTCGTAACGGTATCCAAAACCGGAAAAGTCAGTGTCAGCGCCAAAACACCTTCTGTTCTTGATCTGCCGGAAACGAAGACTATCAACGGCATTACATGTACTTTTAATGAATTCCGTCTGTATGTCTATTGTGACACAACCGACGGCACAGGTCTGAGTGCTTCGTTTGTGTTCCGGCTCTCGGCTCCTACGAAATCCCTTGTTCATTTAGCGAGAACCGATAGTGATATCACTGTCAAAGGCAATAAAATATCGTTACCTATATATGTTGACAAGACCGGAAAGGCCCAATATACAGCAGCTTTCGAGCTTCCGATATGTAATTTCGGCTCAGATCACTCCAAAGACAGCAACAACTACCTTTTCACGAGCAGCAATCCCGAAGTGGCTTCCGCAAAGCTTTCCGGCATCGTGTACAATGAAAGTACCGGCTTGTATGCAGCAAATCTGATGATCGTAGTAAACAAGGCCGGTAAAGCAAACATCACCGTCACCGCAAATGACGGCACCGGCAAGAAGGTCACTGTTACCATTGATGTTAAGGGGATCAGATGATCGGGCTCTTCAGGGCAAATAACAACTTCAACGAATTATCTTTACACGGATATTGAAAATGCCGCGATTAATTTTCCGGTTTTTCTTAAAGTTCCGCCGGCATCGATATAAAGCTGTTTTGTAAAGTGCATCAACGTATATATAAGATACGGCGGCAAGCACTGCAACGAAGCTGTCACATTCAAGACAAAAAAAGCACTGTTGAATACATCGACAGTGCTTTTTCAATTAATATCCGGAATCCTCTTAAATACTATCAGCATGAAGGACATTTCAGATATCCGGCTGAGTTCTCTGTGAAGGGCAAGGTCACGAGTGTGATAAACCGTGTTGTCGGGGATATCAACAGTCGGTTTACGATATAGATACTGACAAATGATATCCTTATGTTGATTTTGAGCATTTAAGGCAATACCGCACGCTCTTTGTGCGGTATTGCCTTAACTTATCATTTGCTGCGGAGAGTGATCTTCGCGTCGATGTCCATATCACCTTTAGGCGTGAATTTTCCGACAACGGTGAGTGCGCCGGTAACTTTCAGATCGTTGGAGATCGTGAGGCTGCCGGTGGAGTTGGTTCCTGCAAACACGGTCTCGCCTTTCTTGCCGGAGACCGTTACCGCGCCGGCAGTGCAGTTGGTAATGGTGCTGCTGCCTGACAACGATGCCTTGCCGAAAGTACTGTTATCCGCGGTGAAGCTGCCCTTTACGGTGAGGCCTACGCTGCCCTTTGCCGTGGTAAGAGCGATGTTGCTCAGTGTGAGGTCACCCTTTGTGCTGAGCGACGCGGATTTCAACAATACCGTGTGTTTAGTGAGAGCTATCAACGCTATTGATGTTGCCTTTGACGGGAATGAGAATACCTGCGGGGTCGTCGTAAGATCCTTGCAGATAATGATCTCTACAGCGCCGGTCGCGTTCTTGAATGCCTTGTCTCTGCCAAGAGCCGTCAGGTCGGCTGCGGTAACTGTCTTGCCGCCGAAAGTTGCGACGACGTTTTCGAAGGGGCCGCAGTGTATCGTACAGCTGTCGGGGAGCGACGACTTGGATCTGTCAACTTTTTTCCATTGAGCAGATGTGCCGTCGAAATAAAGATCCGTCAGTGAAGTGCAGCCTGTGAAGGCTTCTTCCTCCATCTTGGTGATCGTCCCGGGGATCCCCACGGTCTTAAGCCCGGTGCAGCCTTTGAACATACCTTTTCTCAGCGTCGGTATCTCAGCATTGATCACTATATCGGTGAGCCCTGTGCTTGCGTAGAAAATGTAAGTCGATAATGACTTGACGCTTGCAGGTATGGTCATCGAGCCGGTGAAACTGTATGCATAGCTGAATGCCTGGATGGCTATGCTTTTCACCGAATCCGGGATGCTAACGGTGTTCATATTCTTTACGGCAAAAAATGCGCGTGCTCCGATCGACGTGACACTGTCGGGAATGATGATGTTTCTGACCTTTAATACAGCCCTTAAACTGTCGGGCCCGAGTGTTTCCGTCCCTGCCGGCAGGGTGTATGTTTCCTCTTCACGCGCTCTCGGAAACATCACGAGCGTTTTTCTGTCCTTGGTGTAGATAATGCCGTCTATGGCAGTAAAGAATGTGTTTCCGGAGTCAACGTCGAAACTTGTTATCGTATCCGATTTTGATTTTACGAATGTCTGTATATCTATCTCTCTTACATCTGCCGGTATGATAACTTTGCCGCCGTTTCCGCTGTATTCGGTCAGCTTGCCTTCGGATATGGTCAGACCCGCATCGCTTTCGGATATTTTTACTATTCTTGCGTAAACGGTCATGTCTGTATAGACAGGAAAGTCAAAGGTGAATGGCTTTGTGAATCCGCTGTCGGAATACCAGCCTCCGAAGCGGTAGCCTCTCTTTGTGGGCGAAGCGGGCTTGGCGGGAGCAGTTCCCCATGTTACCGTCTGTTCGGTATCGGGTATGCCCTCTCCGGAAAATGTGACAATGCAGGTGCGGCTCTCGTCAAACACAAAATCGCTTACACAGTCGGGGAGCTCAATCTTCCAGTCCTCGGTGTAAAACGCATTGGGTGTGTGGCAGTCGGCCTGACTGCCGGCTTTTTCCTTAAAAGTGGCAAGGCTCGAGTTGAAGCAGTAATCGCCTGAAGTATCAATATAGTCTGAGCGCTTTCCGGCAAACTCCGATTTCAGCTTGTTGTCGGCGTGTTCCCATATCCATGCTGTGTCCAGGCAGTACCAGTTCCCGTAAAGCTTGATGAATACGAAGCGGTGATTTCCCTCGGGAACGGAGGATATGCTCAGGCAGTCGAGTCCCGCAGCGTGGCAGAGGTATTGTGTTGCCTCGGCAAATCCTGCGCACACGCATACTTTGTCAACAAAACAGCCGGCTATTTTCTGATTGTTAAAGGTGTATATGAGTTCGCCCTTCTCGTCGTACTGCTTCTTTCCGTCTTTGTCAAGGCGGGGCAGCTTATCATAGGCATCAACATGGTCAACTATCTTACTGACGATCGCGAGCTCGCGGTCTATATCCTCGGTGTGGGATGTTATTTCGGGGATCCACTCCTCGGTGATCTGCTCTATAGCGTCACGGCAGCGGTTTATCTCGGCTCTGGTGATAAAATCCTCGCTAACGCCATAGAAAACATAACCTAAAGACTCGTTGCCCCAAAAGCTTCTCTGGAAAAAGAATTTGGGGTTTGAGCGTATTACCATGTCCGCGATCTGCCATGCTCTTGTAAGATCCATCTGTGATTTGTCATAGTATATCAACCCGAAGGTATATGCCGTTCCGGACTCACTCATAACAGGCTCTTCGTTGCTCCAGTAAAACTCTTCGAGCGCTGCCAGACAGTCGTTGTACAACGACTTCTCTGCCTCGTTTGTAAGCTGGTCGTAGAAGTATTTTGTGCTCGTGTCGTATCTGGACACGAGAGCCGCGTCGGCGGGCACCTCGTCTATGTGCCGTTCTCTTTCCGCGCACCACTCTTCCACGTACTCTGCGGCTTCCTTGTCGGAAATCTCATAACATTCGTCGAGCAGATCGTCTCCCGGCATCACGAGTTCGCTTTCGAACTCATATTCGCTCACCGGCTCAAGGAACGTTATTTCATCGGGTTCCGGATATTCCATGCTGTCGGCGTAAACGACTGCCGGCAGGGCGGTGACTGCAATAAATGCAGCAAGAACGCCGGACAAAAGCTTTGACAATAGTTTCTTCATTGTGATACCTCCGTGAGTTTTGATTATTAAGCAGTTGCCGAACTGCATAACTTTAGTATATCTTATCACATACGCGGGGGATTGTCAAGAGCGTTCAATGTCCTGCATTCCAATCGTGCTGTCCGGTAAGGACATTGCGTTTTTTATATTGCAGGCAGTATCAAGGCTTCGATTTGTACCTATATATGTATTCTTCGCAGCTCCCGACAAAGTGCGTGCGAACAATGTTCACGTTCTCTCGGGGCTTTCAAAAACTATTTCAAAAATATTAGATTCAGTTACAAATTACAAGTGGGTGTGCTATTATGTAAAAAGATAAAGTGAGCAAGTGATACACTTACTCACCACAGGCTGTCAAAAAACCAATCCATATCCGTTTCCACTTCGGCAGTGACGCGGGCGAAAGGTGACAGAAAGCAGATACTTACGACGCGGATCGCGGGTGCCGCGTGGCACCGCCTGGGGTCCAGGGTGTCTCCCCTACAGGG
>JAEEGL010282725.1_pt1 | contig 29506 bp, 34 predicted proteins | sample 9134231 | NCBI WGS metagenome assembly JAEEGL01 (sample SAMN16246548, study PRJNA631951) | gut metagenome | biome: gut microbiome; feature: rumen; material: fiber-attached | host: Bos | place: Iran: Karaj | collected 2018-10
TATGGGTCATAACCTCTAACATTCATACCTAATGCTTGGCATGCGTTAGCAACCATAACACCGATTACACCTAAACCAACTACAGCGATAGTCTTACCTAAAATTTCATTACCAGCAAATTGAGCCTTTGCCTTTTCTGCAGTCTTACCAATAGCCTCATCAGCCTTATTATCATTAACCCACTTATTACCACCGATAATATCACGGCTTGCAAGTAATAAGCCACATAATACTAATTCCTTAACAGCATTAGCATTAGCACCAGGTGTATTGAATACAACTACACCCTTTTCTGCATACTTATCAAGAGGAATATTATTAACACCAGCACCAGCTCTAGCTACAGCTAAAATATTGCTATCTAGATCCATATCATGCATAGCTTGTGATCTAACTAGAATACTATCTGCATCCTTAATATCTTCAACTGTCTTATCAGGAGACTTTAATGTTGCTAATGCAACCTTTGAAATCTTATTTAAACAATATGCCTTCATTATTTTAAATTCTCCTTTTCAAACTTCTTCATGAACTCAATTAGTGCAATTACGCCTTCCTTTGGCATTGCGTTATAGATTGATGCACGCATACCACCAACTGTTCTGTGACCCTTTAAGTTTTCTAAACCAGCCTTCTTAGATTCAGCTACGAACTTAGCCTCTAAAGCTTCCTTTTCTTCTGGATTAGTAATTACATTTGGATTTACGATGAATGGAACATTCATTAATGAACGAGAATTCTTTTCAACTGTACCTACGAATAATTTAGAATTATCTAAATAATCATATAATAATTGAGCCTTTTCTTCATTTCTCTTCTTCATAGCTTCAAGTCCACCATTCTTTAATAAATACTTGAATACTAATCCGCAGATATAAATACACCAGCAGTTTGGAGTGTTGTATAATGAATCATTATCAGCTTGAGTTTTATACTTTAACATAGTTGGAGTGAATGGTAATACATCATCAGTGATTAAATCTTCTCTAACGATAGCAACAACCATACCTGCAGGTCCTACATTCTTTTGAACACCAGCAAAAATTAAACCATACTTATTAACATCAACTGGCTCAGATAGGAAGCATGAAGATTGGTCAGCTACTAAAATCTTACCCTTTGTGTTAGGTAGCTTATGGAACTTAGTACCATAAATTGTATTGTTTTCACAAATATATACATAGTCCATATCATCAGTGATAGCTAAATCATCACAGTTTGGAATATATGAGAATGTCTTATCTGCACTTGATGCAAGTTCAACAGCAGTACCATAAATTTTAGCTTCGCTAAATGCCTTCTTAGCCCATTGACCAGTTAAGATATAACCAGCCTTCTTATTCTTCATTAAATTTAGTGGAACAGCTGCGAATTGTTGAGATGCACCACCTTGTAAGAATAATACCTTATAATTATCAGGAATGTTCATTAGCTTTCTTAAATCAGCTTCTGCCTCTTTAATAATATTATCGAACATCTTTGATCTATGGCTCATTTCCATTACGGACATGCCACAGCCCTTATAATCTAACATATCTTTTGCTGCTTCTTCTAATACTTCTACAGGTAAAACAGCTGGACCTGCTGAGAAATTGTACACTCTACTCATTTTAAATAATCTCCTTAATTTCTTTTTTAATTTGAGAAATAAAAAATCCCTAATATGCAAAAAAGCATATAAGGGACGAATATATAAATCCGCGGTACCACCCTAATTAGGTAACCTCACTCGAAATTCGATAACGGGAATTAGCCGGAATTCATTACATTCTCCAAAGAGGTAGATAAAATAGCTTTGATTGTAAACTTTCACCAGCCGTTTACTCTCTAAAAATCAAGATGCCATCTTTAGTCTCTTTATTGGAATCTCAAATTATTTATATTATACTCATATAATAAGTTCTAGTCAATAATAATTTTATATTTATATAAATACATTAAATCTTATTCTAAATTTAATCATATTTGTAGAATAAATTTCGTTAAAAATCACAATATCGCTTGTTTATTATATTTAATACATAAAAAAATAATGGCCACCTAAGTGGCCATTAAATTATTACTTTAAACAAGCTTTACATAATTCGATAAAATCATTTTCAATTAATGATGCTCCACCAACTAAGCCACCATCAATATCAGGTTGTGCCATGATATCTTGGATGTTCTTAGTATTAACAGATCCACCATATAAAATACGGATTTTATCACTAACTTCTTTTGAATAAATATCTGTTAGAATTCCTCTAATAAATTTGCATGCATCCTCAGCTTGAGCTGATGTTGCACTCTTACCTGTACCAATTGCCCAAATTGGCTCATAAGCTACAACAATATTGTCAGGATTTTCAAAAGTTACACCTTCAAATATTTTTGTGATTTGTGTCTTTAATACATCATTAGTCTTGTTTGATTCTCTTTCTTCTAATGTTTCACCAACACAAATAATAGGCTTTAATTCAAATTCAATTGCAGTCTTAACCTTAGCATTGATTCTTTCGTCAGTTTCTGCATAGTATTGTCTTCTTTCAGAATGTCCTAAGATAACATATTCTACCTTAGTATCCTTAATCATAACTGGAGAAATTTCACCAGTATAAGCTCCTTTTTCGTGTTCATTCATGTTTTGAGCTCCGACCTTTAATACGTCGCTTCTCTTAACTAAATCACGAAGAATAATAGCAGGTGCACATACTACGGCTTCTACTCCATCTTTTGGAAGCTTATGATCAACATCAAGTACGAAATGAATTGCTTCATCTCTAGTCTTGTTCATCTTCCAGTTTCCTGCTAAAATTGGTTTTCTCATAATAAAATCCTCAACTTTCAAAAATTATTTACTTAGGATACTAGCGATATCTGCGATTGCTTGAGGAGCTTGATCTCCATCAGCTTCAATCACAACATTTTCACCGCTAGGGATTGCAAGTGACATTAAACCTAAAATAGACTTAACATCAATTGTCTTATTGTGGTAGTGTAAATTAATATCTACAGAATACTTGCTTGCAGCTTGAACTATTTTAGCAGCTAAGCTTGCATGTAATCCAACTGTACTTTTTACTACAATAGTCTCTTTCATAAAAATCCTCCAGAATATTTATTAGTGTAAAGCTAATTATTTTTCATCAACACAGGCAATTCCTGGTAATACTTTTCCTTCAAGGTATTCAAGTGATGCTCCTCCACCAGTTGAAATGTGAGATACCTTAGATGCATAACCTAATTGTTCTGCAGCTGCAGCACTATCTCCACCACCGATAATTGTAGATGCGCCTTCCTTAGTAAGGTTAGCAAGTAAATCACAAACACCAATAGTACCCTTAGCATAATTCTTCATTTCGAATACGCCCATAGGTCCATTCCATACAACAGTCTTAGCACCAGCTAATTCCTTCTTGAATACATCAAGTGTCTTAGCACCAATGTCTAAGCCCATATCGTCAGCTGCAAATTTGTCAACATCCTTATTTACACCTGGTGTATCTTCAAACTTTGTATTTACTACGGCATCAACTGGAAGAATAATCTTACCATTTGCCTTCTTTAATAAGTTCTTTGCTAAATCAACGAATTCTTGTTCTTCACAACGAGATGCTCCAACATTATAGCCTTCAGCCTTTAAGAATGTGAACATCATTGCACCACCAACTAAAACCTTGTCAGCCTTTTCAAGTAATGCTTCAATAACACCGATCTTATCAGATACCTTTGAACCACCTAAAATAGCAACATATGGTCTAACTGGATTATCAACAGCTCCACCAATGAACTTGATTTCCTTTTCTAGTAAGAAACCAGCAGCTGTTTCTTTTACATTTGATGCAATACCAACATTAGATGCTGCAGCACGGTGTGCAGTACCAAATGCATCGTTAACAAATACGTCACCTAAAGATGCCCAATACTTACCTAATTCTGCATCGTTCTTAGATTCCTTCTTTGTTTCTTTATTTTGTGCTACATCGAAATCCTCATAACGAGTATTTTGGAACATTAGGATTTCGCCTTCCTTTAAGCTAGCAGCGGCATCCTCAAGTTCCTTACCTCTTGTTTGGTTAACGAACTTAACACTCTTCTTAATTAATTCTTCTAAACGCTTAGCAACAGGAGTGATATCATTCTTCTTAATATCATCAGCTGACTTAACACGTCCTAGGTGTGAAAAGACAATTGCCTTACCACCATTATTGATTACATACTCAATAGTAGGAAGTGCAGCGCGGATACGAGTATCATCTGTGATAACTCCATCCTTCATAGGAACGTTAAAGTCTACTCTAATTAAAACTTTCTTTCCTTTAACTTGTAAATCTGAAACTATTTTCTTAGCCATATTTTTAAAAATCCTCCGTAAAAATGACTTCTTTATATACATAAAGATTATAGCACAAAGCATTTTAAATATGAAATGAAAATATATATGATAATGTTTTCTTAAAAAAAATTAAATTTTAATATAACAATTATTAAAAATATAGTGTATAATATATCTTTTCAATAAGAAAAAAATTCAGGAAAAATCCTGAATTATTTTTAATCAAACATAGTTTTTTCTTCGTTCATCTTAGAGATTAATTGTTTAAATCTAGTGATGAATTCTAATGTTTTATCCTCTAGATTATCCTTTTCTCTAATAAATGGATCCTTGATATATTTAGATGTGAAATAATCAACACATGTTCCGTTTTTAATAGCGAAGAATGTAGGTACCTCCATCTTAGCAATTAATGTGTCCCTAACAAGCTCAGAAGCCTTAAAGCCTGTATGCTCAACAATGTAATAATACTTTAATTTATTTTCAAGTGTTAAGCAATCTCTTAGGTCCTCTTCTTCCTTAAATACATTAATGAATCTAGGATCATAAACATATATTTCAGAAAGCTTTTCTTCCTTTGCTATTTTATTAACCTCACCAGCTACAGCTTGGAATTCCTCACTCCAGCTTCCACCAACAATTATTAATGCTGAATGAAATCCATCTAAAAGCTCTTTAAATTCATCATATGAAATTTCTTTATAGATATTATTCTCGTCAGTTAAATATTTAAAATCAGATAAAAAGTTCATAATACTCACTTTCTCTTATACTCAATATAATTTTTGTATAGCTCTTTTCTATCAAGATTAAGTGCCTTTGAAACTTCCTTAATCGCATCAAGTGGCTTATAACCAAGCTCTACTAGCTCATCAACCTTAGCGAATGGATCAGTTTCAGACTTTTCTTCCTTATATCCTTCAACTAATAGTACTATTTCACCCTTTATAGAATCTAAATCAATTAAATTAGAAACATTATCCCTAATATATTCCTCATTTATTTTAGTAAGCTCTCTTGCAATTACACAATATCTATCTCCAAGTACTTCTAAAATAGATTTTAGTGTATCATTAATTCTATGTGGAGCCTCATAAAAAATCATAGTATGATTAACATATTTTAATTCTAATAATTGTTGTTCTCTTTTAGTTTTCTTGCTGTCTAAAAAACCATAGAATGTATATGGCATAGGGGCAAGACCAGATGAAATAAGTGCGCTAATTCCTGCACTAGCACCGGGTATAGTAGATACTCTTATATTTTCTTTTATAGCACGAGCCGAAATCTTATAACCAGGATCAGAAATAACAGGTAAGCCTGCATCAGAAATAATCGCGATTTTCATACCGCTTTTTAATTCTTCAATGATCTTATCTTCCTTTACATCTTGGTTATATTCGTGATAGCTTTCTAATTTAGTATTAATAGTATAATGCTTTAAAAGAACAGTAGAATTTCTAGTGTCCTCTGCGTAGATTTTATCAACATTTTTTAAAACATCTATAGCTCTAAGTGAAAAATCACTTAGATTACCTATAGGTGTTGCTACTAAATATAAAATAGCGCCATCACTATCAAAAGATTTTATACGCATTAGTTCTTAATTACACGTAGGCCCTTTTCTCTTAGGTCACGTTGTGCGTATACTAACGCAATAAGCTCTCTACGCTTTTCATTTGTAATCTCAAATTTCTCTTGAAGATTTTGTAAAAACATAAGCTCACTTGTGTTGTATAAATCGTCTTCCATTGAAATTGTTACTAAATTTAGATAAACGATGTTTTTAACAACTTGGTTAGTCTCTAAAAAGAAAGCGATAGTATTTTCGATAGTATCAGTGAATCTGAATGTGTATTCATCCTTGATACTGTCAACTTCTGCCATCATTTTTGTTAAAACTCTTTTTTCAACTGCAGTTGGTTCACCATCAATATCAACCATGTATATTGCTAGGTCAACGAATTTTAACATTTCCTTCTTACTCAATAAACTTAAAAACATATTTAATCAACTCCTTCATAATTATATATTTTTAAGACCTCTTCGGTCCATTTATTGTCATCATTATAAACAAATAGTGGTGCTTCTATCTTTAAGCCACCAGCCTGTCCATCCTTTACACCCTCAATTAATAGATGATTGCATTTAGAATTTAATTTAGGATATACGAATCTAATTCTTTTAGGCTCAATCTTATATTTTCTAAATGTATCTAATATTTCTATTAATCTATCAGGTCTATGAACCATCACTAGCTTACCCTTATTATTTAATAAAAGTGATGCTTCTTTTATTATATCATCTAAATTAGCTAATATCTCATGTCTTGCTATAGCTTTATTATCATTTGGGTTAATATGATTATCTCCTATTTTGAAAAATGGGGGATTAACAGTAACCAAATCATATTCATGAGTTCCTATTTTTTTATTAATATCAATCAAATTATCATTTATCATTTTAATTCTATCTGATAAATTATTCTCTTCAATTGACTTGATAGCTAAATCATATGATGTTTTAAGTACCTCAACACCAATAATACTTGCGTTACATCTAAGTGATAAATAAAGTGGGATTGGAGCGTTACCGCTACATAAGTCTACAATCTTATTTATTCTTTTAGTCATTCCAACAAATGATGCAAGTAATATTGAATCAATTGAAAAATTAAATGAATCTACATCCTGATATATTTTAAGTAGGGGTCTACCTAAAAGTTCATTACAAACTATCGTCATCTAGTTCATCCCTTTTTCTTTTTTCAATTGATGGTGTAAATTTAACATCATCAAGCTTAGGATATCCAAATCTATTTTCATCATTTAGATATTTAACCTTTAGATTTCTATTAATAACATCACAGCTTAATACCTTTGCAGGACCATCAGAGGTCTCAACTATATCACCAATATCAGGTGCATTCTTTCTTAATTCCTTATATAAATCATTCTCATAATTTATACAGCATAATAATTTACCACAGTTACCACTAATCTTAACTGGGTTAAGTGATAGAGATTGATTCTTTGCCATCTTTACACTTACATTGGCAAATTCTGAAATAAAGCGTTGGCAGCAGACAATTAAACCACAAGGTCCAATTCCACCAAATACCTTAGCTCCATCTCTACTTCCTACCTGACGAAGCTCGATTCTCGTATGATAGATATCTGCGATATCCTTAACTAAATCTCTGAAGTCAACTCTTCCTTCACTTTCAAAATAAATAATTAATTTAGCTCTATCTAAGGTATATTCGCACTCTAAAACCTTCATATCTAAGCCTCTTTGCTTTGCAAGCTCTTTTGTTTTCTTACAAATCTCAGGCTCATCTAGCTTGTTCTTTTCATAATTCTTAACATCATTGTCATTAGCGATTCTTGATACTTCCTTTAATTCAGATGTTAAATCCTCTTCCTTAAGATCAAAAATTTCACCAACACAATAACCTAGCTCTATACCTCTAATTGTATTAACTATTACTTTAGTTCCGTCTTTTATATCAAATTTTCCTGGAGCGAAAAAATACTTTTTTCCAACAGGCTTAAATTGAACTTTAATAGCTTTCATAAATACTCCAATTATATAAATTTATCAACTAATGAGAAAAACACATTTTTACTAGATATATTTGAATCAAGCATACGCTCTAATTTCAAGATATCTTCAAGCTTTTCTCTTAGATTATTATTTTTATTTCTATACTTCTCAATTTTATCACATAGACCATCTAAAATCAAATTATCCTTGGCCTCAGTATAATTATTTACATCCTCTAAAAATATGATAATCCATACTAAAAGCATCCTTAATGCTTCTGGCTTAGAATAAAAATAATTTACATTTTTTACATAGAATACTACACCATTTCTTTTTGTATCGATACCAATTAATTCCAAAAATAAATTTTTAGTATCATGGTAGTAATCCATATCGTAAAATTCTTTGGCTTCTTCTGTATCATTAGTTAACTCAGAAAGTAATACTGCATCAAGTCTATTGATGTTATCCTCTTCTAAAAATGATACTATTTTTTCCTTTGGTATTGAATCAAAGTGAACAAGCTCACATCTAGATTGAATAGTTGATAATACATTTGATACCTCATTTGCAATAAATATACCAACTGTTTGAGTCTTGTTTTGTGGCTCTTCAATAAATTTAAGAAGAGAGTTTTGGGCTTGAACTGTTGCTGTATCTATTCCATCAACGATATATACTCTTACACCATCAACAAATGATGTTTTAGAATATTCTTCCTGTAAGTCAGTTATTTGTTCCTTTGATATTGATTTTTTCTTATCCTCAATACCAATGTAATTAACATTCATATGATTGCCATCAATTATTGTATTACATACTGGACAATCAAGGCATCCTCCATTAGGACAGTAAAATAATGTGGCAAGGGCATAAGCCATTTCCTTTTTTCCTGTTCCCTTACCGCCATAAAATAAATAAGCGTGAGAAAGTCTATTATTCTTTTTAGCTGTTTTTAAAATATTAAAAATTGAAGCTTGATTAGAAACCGCACGCTTAATATTCATTACTATTCTCCTATGTAATCTAAAATAATCTTTTTACAATCCTTTATAACATCCTCTAGTGGTTGATTACCATCAACTACCTTAATTCTATCAGGATATAATTTAATAGCCTCATGATATCCCTTATAAACTAAATTATGGAATTCATTATTTTCTAAATCTAATCTATCTGTTTTATCTCTAAGTGATAATCTTTTTAATGCAACCTCAGGTAGTACATCAATAAATATTGTTAAATCAGGTAAATAATCTAAGGCAAATGAATTAACATTTAATACCTTATCAATACCTAAGCCTCTAGCAACACCCTGGTATGCGATTGATGAATCTAAATATCTATCACAAAGTACAATTTTACCCATATTAGCATTAGGTATTATTTTTTCCTTTAAATGTTGCATACGAGCGGCTGCATAAAGTAGCGCCTCACACTCCGGTGTCATCATTGTGTTATTTATATCTAAGATAATATCTCTTATTTCCTCAGCGATTTTTATACCGCCTGGTTCTCTTGTTTGAATGTATGAAATCTTCATTTCATCAAACATTTTTACTATCTCGTTTATTATTGTTGTTTTACCACTACATTCTCCACCTTCGAATGTAATAAAATTCTTAATTTTCATATTAAAATCCCTCACGACAATTATAACATAATTGTTTTAAAAAAATCACTATCAAATAAGGGATTTTAAAATAAAAAAGCCATAAATAAAAAAAGCGCCTTAACCACATCACCCACTAGCTTAAGGCTGCTTCGATCAGGACCTGACCTGGTTCACCGCAGATGATTGATTAAGGACGCACTAATTTTATCATAATAGCATTATGATTTCAAGCGGTCGTTTTCGCGTAATTCTTTAAAAAACTCAGTTATAATTTTGGAACATTCTTCTTCTAATATTCCACCCTCAACCTTTACCTCATGATTGAATTTAACATCAAATAGGTTTATTTTACTAACATGAGTTCCAAATCTATAATCTCTGGCACCATAATATACATATGGTATTCTTGATTGGATAATCGCACCAGCACACATTACACATGGCTCTAGTGTTATATACATTTTAGTATCCTCTAGTCGCCATGAATTTAGCTTTTTACATGCTTTTTTTATCGCAATTACCTCAGCGTGAGCAAGTGATAGTTGGCTACTTTCTCTTTTGTTATAGCCTCTTGCGATAATCTTATCCTTATATACAATTACGCATCCAATGGGTACCTCGCCAATACTATATGCCTTCTTGGCCTCCTCCATTGCTTTTTTCATATAATATTCATTACTTTTCATCTTTAATTACAACGTGGCAATCTCTACATCTTGCCTCATAGGTTTCATTAGAGCCAACTAGAATAGTTGGATCATTATATCTTGCTGGTTCTCCATCAATGATTCTTTGTGTTCTTGTTGCCTCACAGCCACACTTAGTACAGATAGCTGTAAGCTTAGTAACATAATCACTAATTGCAATTACATCACCAACAATACCAAAGGCCTCACCTCTAAAGTCCATATCAAGACCTGCACAAATTACTCTATATCCCATATCGGCATACATTTTTAAATAGCCGATTAAATATTCATCAAAAAATTGAATTTCATCTATTACAATTGCTTGGGTGTCTTTCTTTAAATGGCGCTTAATATCAGCTCCATGGCTAATAGATATAGCATTTAATCTTTTTTGATTATGAGTGACAATCTCAGTTAATGAATATCTATTATCAATAGCTGGCTTAAAAATAATATATTTTTTATGAGCATATTCCATTCTTTTTACTCTTCTAAATAATTCTTCTGTTTTACCAGCAAACATTGGGCCTACTATTGTTTCAACCCAACCCTTTTTTCCTTCATAATAATTCATAATACAACTTACTCTCCTATAATTATAGCCTAATTATAACACTCAAGTTTTTTATAAAAAGACTTGACTTTTATTTTTTATTAATTGCTCTTAAAAGTGCAAAATTTAAATCAGGGAAATGGTATGTAATACTTGAATATAAGTTATTAAGCGCAACTATATTTACTTGAGGTAGGAAGTTATCAAATACCTCATCAACTAAAGTTGATGCACCTAATTTAACTTCATCTGATGGTGCTGGAGTCACTAAAAAGAATAATGCAGTTAATAAACCTTTAAATGTATCCTTTAGTTTCATTACATCTTCCATTGTTTTTACATTTTTAAAGACTCCACTTATAAGAGTTGAAACAACTGATGGTGTTTCTTCTATTTCTTTGTCTGATTCATCAACACCCTTTGATGAAACATATAAAGACATAAATGATTTTACAAGGCCCTTTAATACATCGCCCTTTTTAGTAACAAAATCCTCTCTAGTTTTAATTCCAAATGAACTAAATAATTTATCAACGATAAATGGATAGAACTTCTCTGGTGTTTCATATAACGTTTTTATTGTTTTTTCTTCACCATTTACAGTTTCTTTTTTAACATCCTCATATTGGATAAATCTATTAGGAACATAATCCTCTTCATTCTCACCTAAAATATTACGTATTTCTCTTGAAATTGCTAAGTAATAATCGAATTTACTAATAAAAGAATCAAGCATTACATCTATTCCATACTTATAGAATCCTAAGCTATTTGGTAGAACATAAACAATTAAATCCTGTGAATTATAGAAATTAAAGATATTCTTATTAATCTCTAGATTATTTACAACATCCTCCTCCATAGCTACATTTGGGGCTTCAAATGTATAGCCATAGATATAATCCTTATTAAGTCTACTTAATACTGTATTTGATTGTTGGTTATTAGCTATCATATCAAGCTCATTTGTAACTAAGTTCGCTACAGCACCACCACGAGAATATCCAGTAACCATAATTTTTGTCTTTGATACATCAAGTGATTTTGATGTTATATATGATTCAATAAATGATAATGCATAAGCCTTAGCTACATTAAATCCATTATGATTTCCTTCAAGTCCCAAATCAAAGTTAGAAACCCATTCATTATTATATCCACCACTTCTTATTCCAACTAAAAGACAATCAAATTCACCGATTTTCTTTTTAGCAATACCAAGTGCGATACTATCTTCAGTTGGTTCAATTGTATATGTTGGAGATAATTCTATATCTGAATATCCAATAGTATTATAAAATGCCTTTAGATCATCACCATTTCTTGCATAATCTATGTAAGGTTCAGCATCCCCTCTCTTAACCTTAATATTTCTATTAAAACTTGTTAAGGTTAAGGCTAACAAGAATTCAGCTAAATCTAAATCTAGCTTTGTATTATCTAAAGAAAAATAATCATCATAATATTTAGTATGAGCAGTTGCTATACCCTTATCTTCCTTTTTTACTAATGACACATATGAAAATTCTACATTATCTTCTCTTTTAGTTATAACTTCCTCTTCGGTTGAAGGAATTGATGGCTCAGTTGATCCTGATGGAAGAGCATTTTCTGAGCAAGAAACTAAAGTTATTCCAAATAATGCTAGAAATAAAGTTCCCATTAATTTTTTCATAATATCACGTCCTTTAAAGTATTATATCATAAAATTATTTTATTTTAATATCTATAAAATAAAAAAAGCTTAACCAATGTTAAGCTTAATTATCTAATAATATTACTTATTGTTCATGCCATAACGCTTATTGAACTTTTCTACTCTACCATCAGCTTGAGTAAATACTTGCTTTCCTGTAAAGAATGGATGACAATTTGAGCAAGTATCAACACGAATCTCATCAAGTACAGATCCTGTTTCAAAAGTGTTACCGCATGTAGTACAAGTAACTGTTACTTTCTTATAATTTGGATGTATATCCTTTTTCATACTACATTCACTCCTTCCGCCATGACATCAGTCATAGTAAGTTTCCGACTAATTCTAGCATATATAAATATATATTTCAACTAAAATTTAAATATTTTTATTTTTATTTGAATTGAATGATATTAAATGATACTTCTGATGAATCAGCATATACAAATGTTACTGTATCTCCTATTTCAAGCTCAGCATCATATAAGAATTTTGTTGCCTCTGTTGCTAGGGATGTATTAAGTGTATTATTTGGTGATTTAAATGATATAGCTTCTTTTCTATTATTCTTATAATTTACCTTTATTTCAGATACAACTGTCATAGTCTTTAGGTTAGTACCAGAATAGTATTCATTAGATGAAACAGCTGATACGAATAATCTAGAAATATATCCACCTTGAGTTATAGAATTTTGTTGAGATAAAGTAAATCCAAATTCATAGTCGCCCTCAACATAGCCTGTATCCCATACCTTATTGATAGTATCATATGATGCAGTAGCTAAAACGGATGTAATTACACTTTTTACTTGGTTAGAAGGAATTGCAAAGCCTAAGCCTTCAATTGATGAAGATGATGTATAATTTGAAGAATACTTTGCGTTAACAATACCAATTAAAGCACCAGCTGAATTAAATAATCCACCACCAGAGTTACCACTATTAATTGATGCGTCTGTTTGAATTAGCTTTAATTTCTCATAGGCATCCTTATTAATTACTCTATTAACATAAGATACTACTCCTGCAGATACACTTCCAGGTAAAGTTCCAAGTGGGTTTCCTATTACAATTGCAGTTGATCCTAATCTTAATTTATCTGAATCATCAAAGATTGATGCATATGTATAATCAGTTCCTTCAATAGATAAAACAGCTAAATCATTGTTTTCTGTTCCGCCAACGTATTTTGCTTCATAAGTTTCTGATTCATTTGTTCCATCAGTACTATACTTTGGAATTGTTACACTAAAAGATGTTTGTCCTTCTACAACGTGATAACAAGTTACAATATAGCTTAAGCCTAGTGTTTCATCACTTTGGAATAAAACTCCACTACCTCTTGATGTAGATGTATATGATGATGCCTCAATTGAAACAACTGACTCATATACCATTTCAACAGTATCCTCAATTGAGTTACCTGATGTGCTTGTTGTTGTCTTAATATCACATGATGGTGATTCATAATTACTTTCGTATGTTGTAGATTCTGTAGTTGTATTTGTATTTAATGTATTTCCATTATCTCTAATAATTGAATTTACACTACAAGATGCTAAAAATAGAATTGTCGATAGGATTAATCCTAGTACTAAAAATAAATGTTTTTTCATTTCTATCTACTCCTTTTACTAGCATTATAATTCTAAATTGTGTGATTATTTTGTGAATATTTCTAGAAATTAAAAAGTGGAACAAGTGTTCCACCTTATTATTTAACACTACTAGAATTATTTGAAGTTTCTCTTTAATAATCCTTCTAATGCTCTACCATGACGAGCTTCATCTCTTGCCATTTCATGAACTGTATCATGAATTGCATCTAGATTATATTTCTTTGCAAGCTTAGCTAATTCAGTCTTACCTAATGTAGCACCATACTCACATTCAACTCTCCATGCTAAATTCTTCTTAGTATCATTTGTCATCTTTGGCTCAAGGTCGCTACCTAATAATTCTGCAAATTTAGCTGCGTGCTCTGCCTCCTCAAATGCTGCCTTTTCCCAGTATAGACCAATTTCAGGATAGCCCTCTCTATGTGCTACACGAGCCATACATAAATACATACCTACCTCTGAGCATTCGCCACGGAAGTTAGATACTAATTCTTCGAAGATTGTCTTCTTTACATCTTCTGGAATATCATCATTATTCTTTACTGTTTTAGCATAAACACCGAATTCATGCTCTGCTGCTAGTGGCATTTCACCTTCTACTTCAGTAAATGCCTTTGCTGGCGCCTTACAAACTGGACACTTGAAATCTTCAGGAAGACTATCTCCCTCGTATACGTATCCACAAACCTTACAAACATATTTTTTCATATTTAATCCCCTTTCTTTACTACTTATATTAAAAATTATATTATCAATTTAAAATCGTAAGTAATACTCTGTATATTAATCTTATAATATTATCATTAAGTTAGTCAATTATAATTAATAAAAAGGAACCAAATGGCCCCTTTTTGTTACAATATGTGAACTTTAATTGTATCTGTTACAGCATTACCAATTGATGATGCACCTGTGATAATAACCTTATCACCACGTTTAACGATACCAGTCTTTAAAGCTGTTTCGATTGCGTATTCAAATAATTCGTCTGTAGAATTCTTTTTCTCTGCATAAACTGGGAAAACATTCCAAGCTAAGTTTAATTGACGGCATGCCTTTTCATTAACTGTTATAGCAATGATTGGGGCAACTGGCTTATATGCAGATAATTTAAATGCTGTTTGACCATGATTTGTAACACAAATAATTGCCTTAGCATCTACTTGATATGCACAAGTTACGGCTGCGTTACAGATACATGATAAGAAATCATCACCTAAATCTAGGTTAGTATCTTCAAATACCTTCTTATAATCGATATTTGATTCAGTGAATGTAGCGATATCTTGCATAGCTGTAACTGATTCAAGTGGATACTTACCTGCAGCTGATTCACCAGATAGCATTATTGCAGTTGTTCTATCGTAAATAGCATTTGCAACATCTGATACCTCTGCTCTTGTTGGACGAGGATTTTGTTGCATTGAATCTAGCATTTGTGTTGCTGTAACAACAATCTTACCTTGGTTATAGCACTTAGCTATTAATTCCTTTTGAATCTTTGGTAACATCTTAAATGGAACCTCAACACCCATATCACCACGGGCAACCATAATTCCATCTGATACTTCGATGATTTCATCCATCTTTTCAATACCTTCAGTATTTTCAATCTTAGAAATAATTCTAATCTTGCCAGATGTATCATATTCATCTAAAAGCTTTCTTACCTCTAGTACATCTTCTTTTCTTCTTACAAATGATGCGGCGATATAATCTACGCATTCTTGAATACCAAAAATAATATCATCCTTATCAACCTTAGAAATATAAGGCATATCAACTACTACATTTGGAATATTGATTGATTTTCTATTTGAAAGTGAGGCATTATTTAAAACCTTTGTAACAATATCCTTACCTTCAATTCTTACTACCTCAAATGAAACCTTACCATCATCAGCTAGAATAACAATTCCTGGCTTATTAACATATTTAGCTAAATCTGGATATGTTAAGCCAACCTTTGTTTCATCACCGACTAGATCATAGTCACTTGAAAAAGTAAATTCTTGTCCCTTCTTTAATTCAACCTTTCCATCCTTGAATAATCTTACTCTGATTTCTGGACCCTTTGTATCAAGTAATATTGGAAGCGGAATACCTAATTCTTCTCTAATTCTTTTTACTCTGTCCATTCTTACCTTTTGTTCTTCGTGTGTTCCATGAGAGAAATTTAATCTTGCACAGTCTAAACCATGCTTAATCATTTTCTTTAAAATTTCATCATCATCGCACGCAGGACCTAAAGTACATATTATTTTTGTCTTTCTCATAATAATCATCTCCTACTTTAAATCTTATTTTACCACACTTTTTAATAAGTTACATCAAATAAATATAAGCCTTTTCCATCAAGTGATCTATGAGATATAGAAGGATCCTTTGAATTTAGTACTAAATCAATCTTTTCAATTGACTCTTTTCCTCTTCCAATTTCGACAAGTAAACCCATCATTCTTCTAATTTGATACTTTAAAAAGCCAGTACCAATGAATACAAATTCTAATATTCCACCATAATTATTGATATAGGCATCAGTTATAGTTTTAACTGTATCCTTTCTCTTATCAATAGACGCGGAAGCGAAGCCCTTAAAATCATGAGTGCCGATAAATCTTTTTATTGCCTCACTCATAATCTCATAATTAATATTAGTGATATATTCCTCATAGTTATATCTTAAAGGATCATAATCACCTGTGTTTATATAATATCTATATTCCTTTAATTTAACACTAAAGCGTGCATGGAAATTTTCATCAACAAGTTCTACCTTCTTAAAATGAATATCAGGAGGTAGGAATGCATTTATTCCGTTTTTAATTCCATCCTCTGGAATAAACTTTTCTAAATCGAAATGAATAACCTGATTAATTGCGTGAACGCCTCTATCAGTTCTTCCTGATGGATAGATTTTAATATCAAGATTTAATAATTTATATAAGGCCTTTTTGATTTCAAGCTCAACAGTTGGTAGCTCCTCTTGAATTTGAAAGCCCATATAATTATGACCATCGTAAGAAATAATACATTTATATCTATACATAATAAATCATACTCCATATAGTAACGCCTAAGAATCCCAATACTACCACTATTGCCAAGTAATCAATTAGTCTTACCTTTAATTTATCAAGCTTAGTTCTCTTAGCACCAATTACATAACCACGTGCTTCCATCGCATTAGATAAATCATCAGCTCTTCTAAATGATACGACAAACATAGGAATAAGTAAGGATATAATCTGTGATACCTTATCCTTTAGGCTACCTTCACTAAATTCAACACCACGAGATGCTTGTGCGTTCATAATCTTTTTAGTTTCATTCATAAGTGTTGGAATAAATCTTAATGTTAAGCTTATTAGCATCGCAAATACACCAACATTAATCTTAAATACCTTAAGAGGTGATAATAATGATTCAATACCATTATTAATATCTGTTGACATTGTAGATAAAGTTAAAAGAGATGTTATACCAATCATCAATATAATTCTTATAAATATAAAGCTACTCTTAATTAAGCCCTCTTGCCATACCTCTAAATGGAAATTAGCCCAAATCATATTGAAGTTCCATGAGAACTTCTCAAATGGATTATTCCACATAACGACAAAACCTAAGAACACAATAACTAATAAATATAAGAATTTAAATTTTATATATTTACTTGTGAAAAAATATAGAACCAATAATCCAATAATTATAAGCATTTGATATAAACCAAAGCTCATATCAAACGTATATAAAAGATGAGTAGGATCTGTACCCTTTGTGTATATTAATTGCAAAATGAAAGTGAATAATAATAGGAATAATAATCCTCTTATTCCCTTTAATACCTTAATAGGTGATATTCTTGCGGATAAGAACATTAAAATAAATGTTCCAAGTGCAATAAGCATTCCCCAAATATTAGGGATTAAGAATACTATTACAATTAATACAATTGAAAGTACAATTTTTACTCTAGGATCCATCTTATAAATCCATGAATTACCAGGAACATATTGACCAAAGCTAATGCTATTCATTAATATCACCTAGCTTTCCTAGTAATTCATTTATATCATAAGAGTCATAATCTAAATTTAAGTTTAGCTTTTCATTTAAATAATCAATTAATAAAAGCACATTAGGCTTTGATAAGTGATTCTCTAAATAAGTATTATCCTTAAATAGATCCTCTTTATTTCCATCATAAGTAATCTTAGTATCATTTAATACTACTACTCTTGTCGCATATTTATAAACAATATCCATATCGTGAGTAATCATAACAAATGTCTTATTTGTCTTCTTATGGATATCATTAAATAATTCCATTATTTCCTCTTGGCCCTTTGGGTCAAGTCCTCTAGTTGGTTCATCAAGTAGTACTATTTCAGGGTTATAAGCAAGTACACCTGCGATAGCTACCTTTCTCATTTGACCACCAGATAGGTTAAATGGAGACTTATCCTTAAGGTTAGTAATATGTAAAAGCTTCATAACATTGATTGCCTCTTTTTCGGCATCTTCCTTTTTAAAGCCGAAATTCTTTGGGGCAAACATAATATCCTTAATTACTGTATCCTCAAACAATTGATATTCTGGAAATTGGAAAACGAAGCCTACATTCTTTCTTACATCCTTAAGCTTAGGATTTTTACGCTTCTTATTTGTTATTTCATAATCAAATATTTTTACCTTACCAGATGAAGGAAGCTTAAGTGCATTCATATGCTGAAGTAAAGTTGATTTACCTGAACCAGTCTTACCAACTATCGCAATGAATTCGCCTTCCTTATTAATATTTAAATTTATGTTCTCCAAAGCTAATGTAAAGCTTTTACGCTTTATGCCTGGGTACTTATACTCTACATTTTGAAATGATATTCCCATAATGCATCCATTAGCTCCTTATTCTTATTTACTTTTTCATCTTGGCTTGCAAGATAATATGCCTTAAGTCCAAATGGCATATCTAGGTTAGATGATAATAATATATCTCTTTCCTTAAATACCTCATCTGGAGTACCTTCCTTTATGATTAGGCCATCCTTTAAAACAATAACCTTAGATGATTCTTTAGCTAAATTTAAATCATGAGTGATTGTAATTATAGTCTTATTATATTTTGTATGTAATTCCTTAATAAGATTTGTAATTTCAAAAACACCCTCTGGGTCAAGCATACTTGTTGCCTCATCAAGAATAATAATGTCACAGTTAAGTGCAAGTATTCCTGCAATCGCAACTCTTTGTTTTTGACCACCAGAAAGGCTTTCTGGCTCACGCTCTAAATATTCATTCATATCGACACACTTAGTGTATTTATCTATTAATTCAATCATTTCTTCTCTTGGTACCTGATGATTCTCAAGACCAAAGGCGATATCATATTTAACATTAAAGCCAACAAATTGATTATCAGGATTTTGGAAAACAATTCCTACTCTTCTTCTAATCTTTGAAACATTCTTTTGTTCAAGCTTCTCACCATCATAGATTATTTCACCGCTTGTTGGTTCAATTAATCCATCTAAAAGCTTAGCAATAGTAGATTTACCACTACCATTATGGCCAATGATAGAAACCCATTCACCATCATTAACAGTAAAAGAGATGCCTTTTAGTGCGACATCAGTTTCGTTATATTGAAATTTTAAGTCTTTAACTTCAATCATGACCATAACCTCGAATTTCTTTAAAATTATATCACGAAGATATAAATAAAAAAAGAAAATAAAAAAAGCTTTAAGAATATTATTATGATTACATCATAATTGTTTCAAAAAGCTTCTTTTTGATTTATTTAATAACGAGCGCCCTCATTGAGTTTAAAACTGCTAATACACAGACACCAACATCACCAAATATGGCAATTAGCATTAGTGGCTCAAATCCACCATAAAAGATATTTATAACTGCGCATAAAGCTAATATTATAAGCTTAATAAATAGAATAAATATAATATTTTCAATTACTATTCTTTTTGTCTTCTTAGCGATTTTAAGCATTAGAGGTAAGGCATTTAAATCATCATTTAAAATTACAATATCAGATGCCTCTATTGCAGAATCTGATCCTATTTGACCCATAGATACTCCAATATCAGATAATGCTAAAACTGGGGCATCATTTATTCCATCTCCGACAAATATTGTCTTCTTGTCATTTAAATTAATAATTTCAGTTGCCTTATTAACCTTATCTGCTGGAAGTAAATTAGAATAATAATTATCAATAGAAAGCTTATCACATACCTTTTTAACAGTATTTTTATTATCTCCTGATAATACTACTACATTAATATCATTATCCTTTAGCTTTTTAATTACATCTATTGCCTCAGTCTTAATTACATCCTCAAGGATAATAGCACCTAAGCATTCATTATTTTTAGCAACATATAGGATACTTCCAATATCTTCAACTTCTATTGGCTTAATACCATTCTTTTCTAAGTGGCTCTTAGAACCACAATAGTATACATCATTATCCTTTTTTCCAATTACACCTAAGCCTGGATGCTCTTCTATTTCTAAATCTAGAATCTCTCCATCCATCTTATTTATAGCAAGTGCTAGTGGATGAGTTGAATTCTTCTCTAGGCCCTTAGCAATTTTAATTACCTCATCCTTATTTCCATAGATATTAGTAACCTCAAATGTAGCCTTAGTAAGAGTTCCAGTTTTATCTAGTATTATAGTATTACATAATGCTAAATCCTCAATATAGCTTCCACCCTTTACTATTATCTTATTTTTGGCATTCGCTCCAATTGATGCGAAATAAGATAGTGGAATAGACACAACAAGTGCACATGGGCATGATACTACTAAACATGTTAAGGCTGAGTAAATGTAGTTTCCGTATAGCTCATAGCTAAAGCCTGTAAATAGTCCGATAATTGTTGGGACTAGTCCTGCTAGGATTACGGCAAATCCAACAACTATTGGTGTATATATACGAGCAAATTTAGTAATGAATTTTTCACTCTTTGCCTTTTTCATTGTCGCATTTTCAACCATATCAATTATCTTTGATGCAGTTGAATCTGAATAAGCCTTTGTTGTTTTAATATAAAGTGGCTTACTAACATTAATTGAACCAGAAAGTATTATATCTCCCTTAGATACCTCTATATCCATTGCCTCACCAGTTAATGATGCTTGATTAATAACACCATCTTCAAGTGCCTCACCATCAATAGGTACCATCTCACCTGGCTTAATAATAATATGACTTCCTATTTCAACCTCATTTGGATCAACACTTTCTCCATTTTCAAGTAAGCATAAATTAACCTGTAATTTCATTGTGCTAATAATAGCATTCTTACTCTTAGTAACGGCAATTCCTTGGAATATTTCACCAACCTGGAAGAATATCATTACAGCTACAGCCTCTAAATATTCCTCTGATCCAAATAGTCTCATTAAAAATGCACCTATAGTTGCGATAGACATCAAGAAATATTCATCAAGTAATTGGCCAGATAATATATTTCTTATTGCCCCAAATAAAATATCATAGCCAGAAATAATATAAGAAATAGAATATAGAGTTATATAGATTATTTCAGTTGTAAGTGATTTAGATACTCCATAGTTAAGTATTATAGCAACAACCCATAATACTAAAGCTATAAGAATTCTAATAATTAATACCTTATTCTTTCTATCCATATAAAACCTCTTAGATATAATATTCGAAATCTGGTTCTTCTTTCTTACATACTCTAATTACTTCATCAAATAATGATTCATCCTCAAGCTCAAGTAGGATTTTTCCACTAACATAGCTCATGTTAGCCTCAACTCCCTTAATCTTATTTAATTTTCTTTCTATTTTAGCTGCACAGTTAGCACAGCAGATACCTTTAAATCTAATAATTTTAGTCATAATAACACCCCTCTTACAATTAAACAGTTGAATAACTGTTCAACTATATTATAGCAAAAAATAGTATCTTGTCAAATACTATTTAATATATTTTTATTTAAAGTTTACTGCCTTAGATTCAATATTAACTAAAGTAAATCTATACTTCTCTTTTACATTAGGATATTTATTATGATCAACCTCTGATAAAAACATATCTAAAGGTCTTACCCATAATGAGCCATCTCCATATAATCTTCTATATACAACCATTTTATTCTTAGTTTCACTATCAAATGCGATATCCTCAACTAAATAATAATCGCCCTTAAAATGTTTATAAATTCCATGTATTTTTATTTCTCTCATATTAATCACCTAAATATACTATATCATATTTTAACAAAATAAAAAGAGCGATTACTCGCTCTAGTCCTTGCATTAATTATTTTCTTCTAAATCTAATTCAATACGATTTAGCTCTTCAGTTTTTTCATTCTTCTTTGTAAATATAAAATCTAGTATTGGAAGTACTATTAATAAAATTGGATAGAACATAAATACATAGAAATATGTATAAGCTACTGCACCATTAGATAATACTCCAACTAAAATATATGGAACTAATAATAATAAAGCTACCGCTATTGTAGATATTAATCTAATCTTATCCTTAGTAAATAAATATACTACTCCATAAGCTAAACCAATTACTGGCATAACCCATAGATAAGGCATACCTAAGGTTGTTAATGTAAACATTGATGTATCAGGATTCATAGGATATGCAACAAATAGGATTATTCCAAGTACTGATAATACTATTGCGAATACCTTATACATAGTTAAGCCCTTTATATCAAGTGCGTATTCCTTTTCAAGCTCTAATAGCTCAACAACCTTTTGGTTCTTAGCAAGAGCAGTCATTACTGCAATACCTAAACCATAAATTACTACTATTTCACCTAAACCAACTGTCCATACATCATACCAGAATGAAGCACCCCATAGTTCAAATGCTAAACCTAATTCTAAGGATACTATAAATGCATTTGAGATAACTGGGAATAATGCAGCTATTGGCATTTTTCTTATAAAACACATTGGTATTACTGCGATTAATGTTGCAAGTGTACCAAACACCATATCATACCAACCAAGACTTGATGTAGTATTTGCGATAAAGCAACCCAAAACAAGCGCAACTGAATATTTTGGATTTAATACGACTAGTAAAACTAAAACCTCACTGATTCTAAATTGTACTGGTCCGTAGCTAATTGGGGCAAATGCCCAAGTAAGTACAGCATATAATGCTGCGATTATTGCAGAGTCTGCAATAAATTTAACTGAAATTTTCATTTTATTCTCCTTGTTTTTTATTTTTAAAGATGGTTATGCAAGGAACATCTTCGCAAGAATTATATCACTTTAAAATATTTAATCAAGCAATACTTTTCTTGTAAAAATAAAAAAATGTCCAAAGACATTTTTTATTCGAAAGGCATTAAATTTGTTTTCTTTTCAGTTCCTACTACTATTGATGTTTCAATATTTGATACAGCTGGAATTGATAATAGCTTATCAAAAATGAAATCACGATAATATTGGAAGCTCTTTGAAACAATCTTTAGTAAGAATGCACTATCACCTGTAATTGTATAGCATTCAATAACCTCAGGTAATCCTTTAACTTGTTCAATAAAGTTAGTTGATGTATCTCTATTAAGTGGAGCCATTGAAATTTTAGCAAAGCAAGTGATCTCATAGCCTAATATCTTTTCATCAACAATAGCTGTATATTGCTTAATTACTTTTTGTTCTCTTAAGTTTTTAACTCTAAGTAGACATGATGATGCAGCTAATCCAATCTTCTTTGATAAATCAATATTTGATATTGATGCATCCTCTTGTAAATATTTAATAATTTTTCTATCAAATTCATCAAGTACTATGCTCATAATTTATAATCTCCTCAATTTAATGATTACATTTATTTTATCACTTGATACTTTTTGTGTCAAATTATATTCGAAATATTATTTATATTTTTGTTTAAAATTCGATTTATGTCTAAAACTTCAAAAACGACATAACCTTAGCGTATTTTGCCTTCTGCTTTATCATTGAATATAGTCCTGAAAATGGTCTAACTGTAAATATTACCTTTATATTCTTATTAGATAAATACTTAGAAAGCATTTGATCTAGTCTTTCATCAGCTAGGCTTTCAAAATGCCATAGGGCAATTATTTCACCTGTAAAATAATCATGAAGTATTACATAAATTTTCTTATCTATTGTAATTAAATCAATAGAAAGTCTAATTTCATTATATTCCTTCATTTGTCTTTCATATGATTCATTTATTTTAGTATCATAATCAAGATTTAATAAATCCTGCATCATATTATAGATAATATCTACATTTCTATCTGAAATATCAACACCCTGACTAGATAAGAAGTCACAGACATATTCTCTTGAATTATTACGTCTATAATAAAGTATCATACAAGAAACCTTAGTTGAGTAGGTATAGCCTTTAATCGCAAGCTTATTTGCGGTTTGGGAAAAATATACTATATCATTACAATTTGGGCATTTATAGCCTAAATTTTTTATTCTAAAGGCTTTAGATGAAGTAAACTGAATAACCTTATTTGAAATAGTATAACAGTATTTAAGCTTACTATTACATTTAGGACATTCTAATATTTCAGGCTTATAAACCTTGACTGCTCTTTCCTCTTTCATTTAATCACCCTCTAAATAGTCCACCAAGTAAACTCATAAATTCATCTATTTGATCTGATTTTGATTCTCCAAATGCACATCTATTAGAAAAATGCTCACAATTATTAGTAAATAGGTTATATCCCATCTCACCTAAATGTGCCTTAGCATATTCTATTATCTCATCAGGCTTTCTTAATGTTTTTAATTCATCATCACTATATTCTCTTACCTCTAATACTCCACCATTTAAAAACTTTTCAAGTGTAGTAGTATTTACTGTCGCGGTTTCAGGAGAAATTTCAGCACCCTCTGGAGATGCGAATTGATATACTACATCATCTGATTCATAAATACCATGATGGTAATACATTCCTCTATTAACTCTTATTTGATTTCCATATTCTGGCTTCTTTTCTTTCCACATATATATCACCTAAATAATTATACCTCAAAATAAAAAGAATTTTAAATATTTGCGGAAAAAATAACACAAATATCTAAAATCCTATTCTTCTACTATTTCTTCTTTAAAGCCAAGCATTACTAAAAGCTCAATTAATGCAAAATTCTTTTCCTCTGTATCTGGCTCAATATAATTATGACACATATATTTTTTGTCATCTATTTTTCTTAAGGCAGTGTAATAAATCTTTCCACCACATAAAGAGAAATCTGCAATTTTAGCTAATAGCTCATTATTAGACTTATTAAATATTTCTATTCCAGTAAATACTGTACATTTATCTAACTCTTTATTTTCCTTAGTTGTTTCAGAATAATCATTGTTATGGAAATATCCCTCAGGATCATCAACTAAAACAACCTTATAGGCCTTTAAATCCTTGATTAATAGATATGAATCGCCATAAGCTCTTTCACGCTTTTTAAAGCCATTCTCACCAAGTCTATTTCTTAAGCTAAATTCATTATTATAAACTTTACTTACGTAGTTTTTCTTTCTAACCTTTGGTTTAATTGATTTCGCTGTAGCTAACTGAACTAGGAATGTAAATGATAGGAATGATATAGCCATTAAAACTATCATCATCTTATTTAACCAATCAGTTGTATAAACACACGCAAATATTAAACCAACACTTATTAGTAAAACTACTACTGTTAAAATCCAAAGTGTACGTGCTCTTAAGTTCTTCATCTTACTTATCCTTTTCGTTTTCGTCTAAGAATGCTAGATCAAAAAATAAATCCTCACAGAATTGTCTATATATAGCATAGAACTTAGGAACAGGCTTGTAATAATCCATTTGAACTAATCTTGAATTATAAACGATTGCTTGTTCAATATGCTTTTTATCACTATCACAGAATGAGCATGCAAGATTAACTGTCTTTTGATTATAATTTTGGAATAATACTAAAACTATATTCTTATCAGTAACCTGAACGTTTGCGTTAAATAGCTTTTCCTTTATATTATCAAATTTAAATTGTTCTAAAGAATCAATATTTTTCTCATCATTAATAAGTACATTAATTAATGTAACACCCTTATATACACGTGAATAGATTTCAACCTCATCAGAAACTAATACTTCTGCCTCACCTGCATAAATTAGTGCGTATCTAAAATTGTGATATGGCTTTGAATCATAGTGTCCAATTACACCTGGATTTTGTTTTTCACCAGTATATTTTTCAAAACCAAGTAAATTCTTTAAAATAAAGTTCTTTACATCCATTTTTAATACCTCAATATGCTCACATTATATCACAATTAATTTTAAATTTATATAAAAATATAACAAGTTATATTTCAATGTCGATTTTAATATATTTTTGTAATAAAATTAAATTAGGTGATTTAAATGAGACCAAATTATATAGATAAAAAAATAGTATCCTTAGTCGCACCATCATTTGGATGTACTACTAGTCCATATAATAAAAGATTAAAGTACGCTATTAAAAATCTTAAAAAAGAAGGCTTTACTGTATATGAGGGAGAAAACATATACAAAAACGAGGGCCTAATCGCATCTAATACTCCTATAGCACGCGCAGAGGAAATAATGGATGCCTATAAGTCAGATAGTGAGGCTATTATTTCTGTTGGTGGCGGAGAATTAATGGTTGAAATGCTAGAATATGTTGATTTTGATGTTATAAAAAATAACCCAAAATGGTTCATGGGTTTTTCTGATAATACAAATCTTTGTTATACTATTACAACTATTCTTGATATTGAAACTATATACGGCTCTAATATCGGTGGATTTTCCCTATATCCGTTTCAATATGATGTAAGGGATTCTCTATCACTACTTAAAGGAAAAAACAAAATAAAGTCATTTAAAAGGTTTATTCTTGATGATGAATCAGATGATATAATCCCAACATATCATTTCAATAAAAGAGTTAAGATGATTAATCATGATTTTACTAAAGCTCATGGTAGAATCATTGGAGGATGCCTTGATTGTTTAGTTGGTCTATGTGGTACTAAATATGATAAAACTATAGAATATATGAAAAGACACAAGGATGAGGGAATAATATTCTTTATGGAGGCATGTGATTTAAATTCAGTAAGCCTTGTTAGAGCATTAACTCAGCTTAAATATGCAGGCTGGTTTGATTTAGTTGATTATTTCATTATAGGTATGTCAAGAAATTATCATGATAAATCATTTGGTCTATCTATGACTGAAGCATATGAGCATGTTCTTCTTCCACTAAAAAAGCCCGTTATCCTAAATGCATCTATCGGACATATCCCGCCTTCAACACCAATTAAGGTTGGAGGGCTAGTTGATATTACACTTAATAATAACGAGCTTATATTTGAATATAAGGATTAAATTTTTGATGGGTTTGTAAAATACAAACTCATTTTTTATTTCTTGTCCTTTGATACCTCAACAAGTGAAGTAACTAAAGACGTTAAATCCTGCATATTAGATGGAACAATTATTTTAGTTGCTTGACCATTAGCCATATCCTTTACTGCTTCAAAGCTTCTTAATCTTAATACAGTCTCATCCGCACCAGCGCTCTTTAAAAGCTTTAAACCTTCAGCTTCTGCTTCTCTAATAGCCTTAATACCTTCAGCTTCTGCTTCTTTTACTTTTCTAATAGATTCAGCCTCTGCCTCAGCTTGTAGGATTTGAGCTTGTTTTTTAGCATCTGCCTTAAGGATTTGTGATTCCTTTTCACCTTCAGCTAGTAGAATTTGAGACTTCTTTTCACCTTCAGCTAGCAATATTTTTTCTCTTCTTTCACGCTCAGCTCTCATTTGGCGTTCCATTGATTCTCTAATATCCTTTGGAGGTAGAATATTCTTAACCTCTACTCTATTTACCTTAATTCCCCAAGGGTCAGTTGCCTCATCAAGAATAGAACGCATTTTTGTATTAATAATATCACGTGAAGTTAATGTTTCATCTAGATCAAGCTCACCAATGATATTACGTAATGTTGTCGCACTTAAATTCTCAATCGCAAGAAGAGGATTTTCAACACCATATGCGTATAATTTAGGATCTGTTACTTGAAAGAATACAACAGTATCAATTTGCATAGTAACATTATCCTTTGTAATAACTGGTTGAGGATCAAAGTCCTTAACCTGTTCCTTCATTGTTACTACATATGAAGGCTTATCAATAAAAGGAGCTAAAAAGTGAATACCTACATTCCATACAGTATGGAAGGCACCAAGTCTTTCTACAACCACCTTGTTTGTTTGTCTTACAATTCTAATTCTTGTTGCAAGATAGATTAATACTATCGCACCAATAAGAGATAAAATTACAATTAACGCAATCATTCCACTAGTCATTTTCACTTACCACCTTTTCAACTACTAATTTGTTTCCATTGATATCAATAATCCTAACTATTGAATTTGCCTCAATATCAGGAGCACCTTCATTTATTATAGTTTGATAAATAATACCATTAATTTTTAAAGTACCAGGATTAAATTTTGATACATCAGATAATAATATTGCCTCTTTACCAACAAAATCATCACTGTTGGTATTTTTTGGCTTATCCTTCATTAATCTTTTGATTAGTGGACGAGCACAAACTAAAGACACAGCTGATATTGTAAAGAATACAATTAATTCAACCCACCAAGGTGAGAAATAACAGATACAAATTGAAACTAAAGCACCTATTGAAAACCATATAGATACGAAATCATCAGTTAATACCTCTATTACTAATGATAATGTGAATATTCCAAGCCATATCCATAGCATAAAATCTTCAATCATAATTATCCTCCTTCTTTAAAAAACTGCTAAAGCAAAAAACTTTAGCAGATTTTAAATTACTTTTGACTTAAGAACTCGTGAATTGACTTAGCGCCAACCTTACCAGCACCCATAGCACTGATAACTGTCGCAGCACCAGTAACGGCATCTCCACCAGCATAAACACCATTTCTAGATGTTAAACCAGCTTCATTAACGATGATACCACCATGGCTGTTTACCTCTAAGCCCTTAGTTGTATTCTTAATTAATGGGTTTGGAGAAGTACCAATTGCCATAATTACAGTATCAACATCAAGAACGAATTCAGAACCTTCAATTGGAATAGGTCTTCTTCTACCCTTTTGATCTGGTTCACCTAATTCCATCTTAATACACTTAATACCAGTTACGAAACCATTCTTTGGATCTCTCTTATCGTCTGGATTATTGTAACCTAAGATTTCAACTGGGTTATTTAATAGCTTAAATTCAATGCCCTCTTCCTCTGCATGTTCAACTTCTTCACGTCTTGCAGGAAGTTCTTCCATTGATCTACGATATACGATATATACCTTTTCAGCACCTAATCTTAAAGCAGTTCTAGCAGCATCCATAGCAACGTTACCGCCA
>JAEEGL015175155.1_pt1 | contig 29506 bp, 17 predicted proteins | sample 9134231 | NCBI WGS metagenome assembly JAEEGL01 (sample SAMN16246548, study PRJNA631951) | gut metagenome | biome: gut microbiome; feature: rumen; material: fiber-attached | host: Bos | place: Iran: Karaj | collected 2018-10
AACCTTATCATGTAGTACATCGGATTGCCAGTTATCCTGATGCTCACGGCATCTTCAGCAGCATCATGGATTTCTGCTTTTCCCATGGTACGAATATCCGCATAGATACCCATCGTGACAACAAAATTATGCAACACAACATCTTGAAGCACGGCTTCACCTATTGCGGCATTATCTATCTGTTGTCAGGCGATGAAAGACTGGCGTATCAGAAGATTGTGAAACTTCTTGAAGATTTTCATGTTTCAATTGTGGTTACATTCGTTTTTTTAGTCTTGTTTTTATGCTCTTGCCGTAATAACCAGGCGGGTATAGCACAGTCCTCTGATGCCCAGACGGAAAATACACTAAGAACCATTACGGCAGATATGGCATACGAGGGCGTGAACAACTATTGCCACAAGGAACCATTGATCTGTTTGATTACTTAGAGAAACAAAACTAAACATCTTCAGCTGTCATAGGCAGTTAGTTATCTAAATTATCTGATAAAATTGGTTCTCAAAGGACTCTCCAACTCTGGATGACCATCCTCACTAACATTCAGTTTGCGAATCATCCAAGCCATGTTGCGAGCAAGCGTCCGCATAGTCTGCATTCCCTCTTCGTCCTGTGCAGCCTGTCCTGGAGTCTGGCCATACACCATATTCCAATACTGAGAGCTGACAACAGGCATGTTCAAAATTGTGAAATACTTGTTCAGACGGTCAAAGGCTGCCGATGCTCCCCCTCTGCGGCATACCACCACACTGGCACCAGGTTTGAAACGCAGCTCGTTGCCTAGTGAGTAGAACACACGATCGAGCAAGGCACATAGCGAACCATTAGGGCCACCATAATAAACTGGCGAGCCAACAATGAGTCCGTCGATACCGTCTTTTACTGCCCGCATCACGCGAAAATAGAGGTCGTCGCGGAACGTACACTTTCCCTCTCGTCCGCACATGCCACAGGCGATACATCCCTGCACGGCCTGTTTGCCTATGCTGATAATCTCGGTCTCGATACCTTCTTCGTTCAAAACCTTTGCCACCTCGCTCAGAGCCGTAAACGTATTACCATGTTCTCTAGGACTACCGTTAATCAAAAGAACTTTTGCCATATATTTAAACCAACGAATGCTGTAAATAATGATATAACTATCGTCTTCCTCATAATCCAGCAACCACTTCAATTTCTACCAATGCTCCTTTCGGCAGCGTCTTTACGGCAACAGCAGAACGTGCAGGGTATGGTTCTGAAAAGAACTCCGCATAGACAGCGTTCATATCCGCAAAGTCATTCATGTCGGCCATGAACACCGTTGTCTTCACCACATCACCCATCGTCAGCCCGGCTTCTTCCAGAATGGCCTTTACGTTAAGTAATGACTGACGTGTTTGTTCCTTGATTCCACCCTCTACGAATACTCCAGTAGCGGGGTCAATGGGGATTTGGCCAGAGGTATAGACAAGATTTCCCACTTTGATAGCCTGACTGTAAGGCCCTATTGCTGAAGGTGCCTTAGATGTGCTTATAACCTTTTTCATATTCTATATCGTTTTATTTACATATTTCTTTAATACGATAGATTCTACAACAAATCATAAAGTATTGTAATAGTTGGTGCAAAAATACGAAAAAGTGGAGAATTATCCGTAACTTTGCCCGCAATTTTAATAAGTTTTGTGAAATGACACTACGAGAAGCAATAGAAGCCCGCCACAGTGTAAGGGCATACAAGAACCAACCACTGGCTGAAGATGTTGTCAAGGTGCTTGAAGAGCAGATAGCGATTTTGAACCGTGAGGGACAGTTGCATATTCAGTTAATCCTAAATGAGCCAAAGGCATTCCAGGGAACTTTGGCCAAATACGGCAGGTTCCGTAATGTAACGAACTACTTTGTCATGGCCGGAAAAAAGGCCGATGACCTTGATGAGTGCGTAGGCTACTATGGTGAGCATCTTGTGCTACTGGCTCAGACTCTTGGACTGAACACTTGCTGGGTTGGACTAAGTTACTCGAAAGTGCCGGGAACGTATGTACTTGAAGAAGGTGAAAAGATTGCCTGTTACATTGCCCTCGGCTATGGTGAGACCCAGGGAGTCGGCCATAAGATAAAGACTGTCGAACAAGTAAGCAACGCAAGCGACAGCACCCCATTGTGGTTCCGCAAGGGAGTTGAAGCGGCCCTGCTTGCACCAACAGCAGTTAACCAGCAGAAGTTCTTTTTCCAATACGTTTCAAAAGCGCCACAGAGTGTCGAAAGCCCGTTTGAATATACTGGAACGACGAAAAATCGCCATCAAGTTCACGCAAAGAGAGGCATCTCTATGATTGGATATACCAAAATGGACTTGGGCATTGCCAAGTACCATTTCGAGATTGGGGCCGGAAAGGGAGACGGCGGTGAGCACCAGCCGTCCGATGGTGAGCACCAGCCGCCCTTCGATTGGGTATGAACATTGAGCAAGTCCGATAATCACTTTGAATGAGAACGCCTCTGCAGGTAGGAGGTACGGAGCGATAATGGTGCCCCTTACTTCAGTGGGAGGAACCAGTTCTTTTCGTCGAGTAGCGACACCTTGGGATTTTTGTAGGCGAGTTTGTCTGCAAGCCACTTCGAGCCGTAGTTGGCACCATATAAGGCAGCATGGTTCTTGTGACGTGCTATACGAGTGAGGTCTCCAAAGCGGTTGCCCTCGAAAGCCAGTTCAAGAGCCATCTCATCGCAGATAAGGTCTTCTACGGCATTGATGGTGTCGTTGAGGTTGCCCATGGGGGTGATGTTCAACTCGACCATCTTCTGTGTTACGAGCGTGTCGAGTTGGTAGCCGGTAAAGGCACCCTGCGTATAGCCGGCTCCACGGCTGTGAATGCTCCAGTTATTGGTGAAATACGCACTATTTTCCTTCGAAAGGAAAGGCACCACCTTCTCTAAGAACTCTTGGGTACCCATGCGTTCATCATAGTCAGAGGGATGGAAATAGAAATAGTTGGTGTTGGAGAGGTCGTCCTTAATGCCATCTTTCAGTATGGCGAAGGCAGCCTCTGGTTGCCCCATGCGGTTGATGGCCTCTGCGAGCCGGAGGTAGATGGTGGCAGTGCGGTAGATGGGAACATTGGCACTAAAGAACTTAGACATGACGGAGAATATGGAGTCTCGCTTGCTGACGCTACGCATGGTGACCAGACGGCGCATGTCGCCGATACTGGCGGTCTTCACGATGTTGGCCGCGTTGGTTTCAGAACTGGGCACATAGTACCAGTCCTGTTTCTGGTTCAGTTGGTAGTAAGTCTGCGATGCGTCTATCTGCCGGTTCACGAGGTAGCGTTCTGTTGAATTGGAAGAACCGCTGGTGGTGCTGTAGAAGTCGTAACCGAAATAGCGTGGCAACTCGGTGGTGACACCCCGAAGTTCATTGGATGCCAAGGGGATATAGGTAATGATGTCTTGGGGATTGGAGGTGGAGAAGATGGAATTCCATGTGAAAGAATTCCGCGTGTTCGTATTAACCGTTGCATCGTTAGGCAGTCTATCGGCCAATTCCTGCCTGTAGTTTGTGGGATTGATGTATGCCTGTTCAGCAACAAGTTTGTTCGTCAAAATGTAGTTGAAGTAGTATTTTGCAGCCTGTTCATACTGGTTGGTTTCCAGGAACAGGTCGCCCAGTACTACATCAACGGGAATCATGGCCTTGGCAGACTGTATGATTTTCTCTTCGGCACTGGTGGTGCCATTGAGCATGCCTGCGGATATGTTGCCATAGTCGGGTACTGGGGTGCCGCTGAACTTGATGAGTTCGGGGGTGAGCGCATCGCAGATGCCCTGCAGGTCCTTGGTGGGGAAGTTCTGGTTGGCATCGCCGATGCTGACGAGCGGGTCGGTGTAGAAAGGCACCTCGCCATAGTTCTTGGCAAGTTGCATATAGGCCCATGCGCGGACGGCCAGTGCCTCGGCATATTCGGGGATGGCTACCTTGCGGCTACCGGTGAGGAGGGTGGTGTCGCGGTGGGCGATGTAATAGTTGCAGTTGTTGATGATGCGGTAGTAGAGATAGGGCTGGTTGTATTTGTTGGAACCCGAAGCTGATGCTTCGGGCACTGCGGCAGATGCTCCGGACGCTGCGGCTGACGCTCCGGACGCTGCGGCGGCGGTGAGGGAGAAGTCAGCGAGGTCGCGGAGGTCGGTCTCCGTATAGACATTGGTGGCTACGAGGTCGCCACGCATCTCTCCCGTCATCACATACTGGTCGGCGGCCTGCTGCAATCCCTTCAGGATGCCCAAGGTGTAGAACATGGAGTCGGTCTTCTGGTCGAGATCCGGGTCGAAGATCTGTCGGTCGGAATCTGTCTCGAACATGTCGGAGCAACTGCCAAGGAGTAAAGGAGAAAAGGAGAAAAGGAGTAAGAGTTGCTTTGACTTTTCAATTATATATTTCTTCATAATTTATCGTGGAATTAATGTTATCTTGTGTTTTTTTATCTGCAGCCCGCCTGTCAGGCGGGAGAAAGGACGAAAGGATGGGGGCTTTTTCCCTCCTTCGGAGGGGCAAGGGGTGAGACCCGAAGCTGACGCTTCGGGCACTGCGGCTATAGATTGATTCTCATGCCAAAGGTGAAGGAGCGGCTCTGTGCCACGTTGCCTGGGTCGATGCCCTGATAGAGCACAGCGTTGTTGGCGGAGAACTCAGGATCGCTACCGAGATAGCGTGTGACGGTGAAGAGATTATTAGCCTCACCCCATAGGGCCAGTCCCTGTAGCCAACTAAGGTTGACCGGCACCTTGTAGGTGAGCCGGAGGGTCTTCAGACGGAGGTAGGAGCCGTCTTCAATCCATCGGTCGCTGAACCGACTGTTGCCCATCGGGTCGCCGTAACTGATGCGTGGCACGTCGGTCTGCTGCCCCTCAGTACGCCACCGGTTGGTCATATTCGTGGTCTGGTTGTAGAAGTTGCTGCCACCCTCGAGTACGCTGCGCTGGTAGTTGTAGATGTCATTGCCCAGCGAATAGTTGAATCCGAGATGGAGTGTGAGGTTTTTCCAGTTTACATTGGCAAAGATATTACCATAGATATCGGGATTGGGGTCACCAATGATGGTCTTGTCTGCCTCGCTTATTTCGCCGTCACCATTGATGTCGACAAATCGCATGTCGCCAGCGTGGAAATCCTGGCGTGCGCCAGTGGCATCGGTGAGATAAAGATAGCCCTTTGCGCCAGCAGTGGATGCCTCCTGGTCGGTGGCAAGCACGCCATTGGTCTTATAGCCGTAGAACACTCCTACTGGATGTCCGACGATGGTGGCAATATTCTCTATGCCATAGATGGAAGAGGTGTAGCCCTGTGCCGTCTGTTTACCATCAAGATATATAAGACTGTTGTTTGGCAGCGACTTCACCTCGTTGACATAGTGACCTATGGAAGCGCCGAGTTCTATCTGGAGAGACTTGCATACCACCGGTTTGGCAGACAACGCGAGTTCGAAGCCCTTGTTGCTGAGTGAACCTCCATTGCTCCAATAGTTGTCGATACCCGCCACGAGGTTGTCGAAATGCTTTAGCGTAAGCAGGTCGTTGGTGCGGTGTATGTAGTAGTCGAAGTCGATTCCGACGCGGTTGTTGAACAAGCTGGCCTTCAGACCGAAATTGAACTTGCTGGTGCGCTCGCAGGATATTTCCTCGTTGCCGATGTTGTTAAGTTGTGCAGCGGTAGCCTTCCACAGATATTTGCTGATGCCAAACGATGTGCGGGCAGCATAGTTGCTAATGTCATCATTGCCGCTGAGATCCCATCCGGCTTTGAGGATGAGGTAGTTGATAAAGTTGAGTGTTGAGTGTTGAGTGTTGAGAGACTGGAACCACGCCTCGTTTGAGATTACCCATCCTAACTGGACGCTTGGGAAGATTCCCCACTTGACACCGCCAATCTTCATGCCCTTTGACTCCTTTCCGAAGCGACTGTTTCCCTCCATGGACAGGGACGCCTGTAGATAGTAGCGGTTTCGGTAGTTGTAGTCTGCATTGGCATACCAGGTGAGACTGCGCCACTCGTCGTTGGTGCCTGTGGCGTCGTAGAAGTCCATATTGGTGCTGATGTTGGGTGTTTTGTCGTTGGCGGCATTGGCATACTGTCCCTCGGGCTGGTTGTTGTCGTATGCGAAATTGAGGTATCGGACACCGACAAAGGCATTCAGGGAGTGCGGCCCCATTTGCTTCTTTAACTGCAACCTGGTGTCGCTGCTGATGGTGTTTTCCTTGGAGAACATGGACATGGCCTTGTTCTGAACACTGCCAATGCCTTCGATAAGGAACATGGGCATGCCGTTGTTGGGGCGATAGTACCGCTGCGAGATGCGGTCAAGGGTATAACTGAAGGTCTCGGTCAGCGATAGCCAACTGTTAAATTCGAAGCGTGGAGCGATGACGGTATTGAAATGATTGGACTCCACACGGTTCTTGTTGATGCCTTTTCCGTTGTGCAGCACAGCCGTCGGGTTGCCGAGGCTAAGGTCGGTGTCGAGCATGGTAAGGTAGTCGTCGGCCTCGGAAAGGGTGGAGGAGAAATACCTGCTCACATTATTATATGTATATGGGCTGAGGAATGGCGACTTGATGAGTGCGAGGAAGGTAGGTGATGACACCGGTGCTGCGGAGAAGTCGGCAGGAGCGCCGCCGTCGAACACATCGCGGTTGATTTTCGTATAAGACATGTCAAACTGCACCTTCAGTTGTCTGAGGATGTTGATATCGGTATTGAAGCGGACGTTAAGGCGGTTGAAGCCGTTTTCTTTCGCCGTAGACTGACCATCGGTATATCCTAGGGAGAGGTTATACATGCCGATGTCGTCGCCACCCTGCACGTTGATATTGTAGTTCTGTGTCATCGCCGTGTGATAGACCTCCTTCGTCCAGTCGGTATCGTTGTGATACATGGCATAATAGTATTTCGAGGGGTCGTCGATGAGGAACTTAAAGGTTGTGGGATCCGTGAACTGGCTGATGGTGGGATATGTGCCGAGCATCTCGGATGCATAGATGCGGTATTGGTTAGCGTTCATCATTGTAGGCAGACGCGGCACGAGGGATACTCCCACACCTACATTGGCATCGATGCGTGTAGCCATGGAATGGCCGCGCTTGGTCTCAATGAGGATGACACCGTTGCTGCCCTTTACGCCGTAGATGGCGGTGGCATTTTTCAGGACGGTCACCTTGTCGATGTCCTCGGGGTTGATGTTGAGGAGGAGGTTGGCGTAGTCACCGTCATGGAGTGAAGTGCGTGTCTGCTGCATGTCCTGTATAATGCCGTCGATGACTATCAGTGGCTGTGCATTTGCATTCAGCGAATTGAGTCCGCGTATGAACATGGCAGATCCACTGCCCGGGACACCAGAGCGGTTCAGGGTATGCACATCGGCTCCCATGATATTACCGGCATCGGTCTCTATCGTGTGTGACGTGGTGTTCGTTATGCTCTGCGTGTTAGCGGCGACGATGCTTGTCTCTTTAGTAAACATGGGCCGGAATACGTCAGGAAGCATCTGAATCTTAAGGCCGCTGGAGGCGTCCTCTGCTATGGCGACCTGAAGGCTGATGTACTGAGGCGAGTGGACATAAAGCGCAGTGGTGTAGACAGGGACCTTGATGACAAACTCGCCATTATCCTCGGTCATGGCTGTGTAGTTGTTATTGTCGAGTGCCCTGAGCATGATACCTGCCAGCGGTGCTTTCGTGGTGGCATCGATGCAGATGCCCCTGACCTCCTTGGTGGGGTAATCCGGCACGGTGACGCGCTTAAATTTGGGAGCGTTGACGTCCTCGACCGCATTTTGAGCGTGGGTTATGACAATAACACTTAAAAATGAAAATATTATAATGCTTAATTGTCTCATAATCGTATTTTTTTTTCATTAATAATCCCCTCTGTCATATTTATAATTAGGATGCTCGTTGATATAGTCATCGAGTTCCTTCGGCCGGAGTATGATGCAGTCGATGCGCAGGGTGCGGTCGTAGTCGGCAGACTCCGCGTTAGTCACCTTGCTGCGGACACGGATGAAAGGTGCATATCTCTTGGCTCCTGAAGACAATCCCAGATAGGAAAGGGGGAAGGTGAATTCTCCTGCGAAGACAGTGTCAACCTTTGCGGTATACTGTTCGCTATTGAGTGAGTCAACATGGACGGTTACGACATCTAAAAGCTTTTGCTTGAAAGCACCTTTCTCGTCATTATATCCTATGTTGAAGTCGATGAGGTTTGGCTTCAGTTCTCCAGAATAGTACTTACTATTGATGTTTGCAGGCACAAGCACTACATAGATATTATATGTAGTAGAGCGAATGTTTGGCATATAGAAGTATATTTCTGGGTTGACGTTTTTGCTCTGAGGCTCAAGTTCAATATAATAGTTGTTTGACACATGCCCCAGTACCTCATCGTTCTGCTTAGTCACCTTTTTCACATTAGGTGCTCCGTTCAAGCCGCTATAGTAAGCCTGTATGCTCTGGTACTCTGCCTCAAGACGTATTTCCGGGTTGCAGATTGTCCACGTGGGTATATGCAGACTGTCTGTGATCCAGGCGGCACCATTGCTCATCTCGATCCGTTTTGCCTTGTCAAAAACGTTGGCGGCATCATCGGCATACATTTTGAACCCGTAGGTGGTCATCAGTGAGTCGCAGTTAAGGACAGTGGCTTCTTTCAATGTTTTGAGTTTCTTGTTGTCAAAGAGGTTGTTGTTATAGAAGAGACTTGCCATCATATAGAGCTTTGCCACGGAGTCCTTCATTGCCTCGGCATCTTTCAGCGTCACCGTTGTAGTGTTTCTTCCTTCACCAGGCACTAAGTATTTGAAGGAAGGCAGATATTTGCAGTAATCCTGAATCTTTGTCTGTGCGTCCTTCCATGCCTTGTTCGTTGGTATCAGCATTGTATAACTACTGTCCTCACGGTTGATGTGGGCATCGAAGAGACTCAGTATTTCGTTATGCTCATAATAAATCGTGTCAAGGAAAGTCTGTTCACCGTTCACCACAGGGCCAGCCTTGCTCTTGCTCTCATTGATGATTTTCTCGTCGAAACTACGAATATAGTCGCGAACCGAATCAACAGGATAATTCAGGCTGAGCAATGCCTCGTAGATGTTTGAAAGGAAGGCTATCCTCCCTTTGAGGGTATGTATTGTTCCGTTGCTGCTGCTCATGTTGAGTTGATTGAGCGAGAGACCCTGAATAAGATAGGAACCCTTGCCTGAGAAATGCATCTTCTTTTCATTGAGCATATAGACATCCTTGTCTATTTCGCCAGAAGCAGGATAGTTGTTGCGGGCGATATGGTTTTCCACAAACTCCTTTACCAAGCGTTCGTTGCCGTAGCTCAATAGTGTCTGATAATCGAAGGTGTCATCCTCGGGAGCCCATACCGTGTAAGTTTGAGAAGCGTCTAAACGCTGGTCGTATCCTGTTTTCCTCAGAATCTCGGCAAACTGCGTAAGATTGCTACTCTTCTCAATGTTCTTCCACAGGGTCGTGTTCTGGGACTCCATCACTGATGTGTTGGCATCGAAATGGTCATCCCAGTCGGAGCAGGAGACCCCCACCCAGCCTCCCCCTGCGAGGGGGATGAGTATATAGGCAACAAATGCAAACAGTTGCTTTGACTTTTCAATGATATATTTCTTCATAATTTATCGTGGAATTAATTTTATCTTGTATTTTCTATCTTCAGCCCGTCTGTCAGGCGGGGGAACGGACGAAAGGATGGGTTGGTTTTCTCCCCTCCCTTGGGGAGGGGTCGGGGGTAGGCCTTAGAACATATCTTCTATATATGTCGTGCTATTGTAAACATTCTCCGGGCAGAATTCTATATAGTCGAGATGGAACTGGTGGTGATCCGAGTCAAGCACGCTCTTGAAACGCAACCAGTATTCGCCCTGACCAAAGTGTTGGCGGGTAAGTATGCGGCGTAAGTCTTTAGGATTGTTGCGTGCATAGTTGCCCGAATTGATGCCCACGGTGTAATAGAGCGGCCCGCGCATATAGCCTAAGTTTCGCATGTTGACATCGCTCTCCACGCCCTTGTCATCCAGTTTCGTCCAGTCGCACCAGCCAGTATAGACATCGGGAGTCAGGTCAGCGTTGTTCACAGGTACGATACGCATGTCAAGAGGAATGTCCAGCGCCTTCATCGTCGTCAAGTCGGAAGAAGAGCCTAAGTAGAACTGCAACATGCCACGCTGTTCGTTGCCCTCAGCGGTGTAGCCGATACGTAGTTCGTAGGTTCCCTCTGGCACCGGTGGCAGTCGCATGGCGAAGTCGTAATGTCCCTTACAGTTGAACTCGTCGCCCTGATAGTTACTCCATCCGCTACTCTGGCCTGACAGATAGTACAGTCGGGTTTCATCGCCATTGTAGATCTTCATGTACTCTAAGAAACCGGGCGGTATGCGGATATAGGCACCGCTCAGGTCACCGTCGGTTCCTCGCTTGCCACCGTTAAGCGCATCCACCTCACTGTCAGTGATGCGCCTGAAGGAGTTGGACATCATTTCGCCAAACAAACTGGCATCATCGAAGCGCAGACGCTCGTTCAGCGCCCCTCTCACCACATTAGCATCGTACACCAGCACGCCATTGATAGGATGGATATAGCCGTTTGTCGGAGAGATCTGACTTTTCTGGCCAGCCAGTTCAATGCCCTCAAACATAACGGTACGCAGGGATTCTGACATCAGTTCTGCTACCCGGTCGGTCAGCGACGAATTGGCCACCCAACGGTTCAGCATCAGACTTGTGCCATTCTTTGTCACCTTGAGGAGCGTGTAGGGCAGCATCGTTTCGTAATACTCTACGAGCGTAACCTTCGAGATTTCGTTGTGATGGTTCGTCAGTTTCGTATAGGGAATCTTGTATTTCAGGATATGATAACGCAGGAACATGCTCAGCACATTCCATGGATTCTTGTAATCCTTTCCGTAACTGATTTCAATATTATTGTTGCGCACGTAGTCGTACCAATTCTCACAGTTCGCATACACCTTCCTCGCATATTCTGCCAATGTCTCTACATCGACGATTCCTAATGCTGCAAACTGGTCATCGGTCTCTGCAAAAATGGTGTAACCCATTTCGCATTTATTCGGCAGATAGAAGCCTGTCTTAATCGTGATTTTCTCGAAATCGTGACTCACCGCCGTCAGCGAGTCGGCCAAGCCAGTCGCCTTCAATGCATTCGAGAATACGGTGAACTGATCTCGATGCATCTCCATTTCGCCCGCAATCAGCAGGTTCGAGCGGGTTATCACTTGGCTGATTTCATGCAGCACGCCATTTTCCAAGTCCTTGTCAATGCCTTTGTCAAGAATCAGGGAGTTACGGTTTATAGCGACCTGATTTGTTGCCGTATCAAGAGAGGTCGTGATTTCGCGTCCCAAGATGGTTTTTACCGTCATACCATTTCCCATATAGACACTCATCACCTCAGTGCCCAACAGGTGGAAAAGAGCAATATCATTACATAGCGAGTCTGTAAGTCCTTCCAACCCGGGCTTTGTCATACCATTATGAGGCAGATTAGCGTTGCTCATGTCCTCATAAAGACTGTCCACATACGCCGTCACTGCGTCATTGTCAGGAGCGAAACAGGTGTATGTACCGTAGGCAGCCAGAATCTTGTCATATCCTATCCGCGACAGGATATAATTGAAATTGCTGAACCTCTCGCTGCGATTTACCAGATAGTCCTCGATGGTCTCACCAGTAAATGTGTAAAGGTTCGACTCGTCAATATCCTCCGAGCAGGAGACCCCCACCCAGCCTCCCCCTGCGAGGGGGATGAGTATATAGACAACGAAACGAAGCAACTTCCTTGTCTTGTTCAAAATATTCTTCTTCATAATAAATTGGGAATTAATTTTTATCTTCTATTTTCTATCTACTCCCCTCCATATAGGGAGGGGCAAGGGGGAGGGTCTCTAATTCTTCTCCGTAGACTTCTCCTGAATCCAGACGGGGTTCTGGTTCAGCAGGGCGTTTGCTTTCATTTCATTTTCATAGATGGGCCAGTACAAATATGGTTCGGAATCCATCTTATAAGAAACGGCATCACCCTCGCCCGCCTTATATTTGCGGATAATTAAATCTGCCATCTCCTTACGTAGTTTGGGCTGCGAAGACAAGTCCATTGTGCTATTGATGTCTACTCCCTGCATTCCACGGTAGCAATACCGCATCAGGTCCCACCAGCGCTTACCCTCGAAGCACAGTTCACGCTCTCTTTCCGTGAGCACCAGCACTTCCATTGCATCCTTTGTGCGGAAGTTGCCCAATTTCAATGTGTCCTTAGCATCTATATCCATTGAGCGCTTGTTCACCGCTTGTACCAGATTGAATGCCTCTTTCAGTTTGTCGGCATCCTCATCGGTCGACAATGCTACAAGAGCCTCGGCTTTCATCAGCATCAGGTCTGTGATTCGATAGACAATCCAGTTCTGGCGGAAGTTGTCAAAGTCTCTCGAAGTACCCTTCGATAGACCCGCCGTAGACTTCACAGAGACAACCGACTGAGAACTCTCACCATAGACCATCTTCCTTATGGCCAGTTGCTCTGCCTCAGCGTTGTCGGCATCATAGACGATGTTCCAGAAACGATAATCATTTTTGGAGAAGAAAATCTTCTGAGCCCCTTGCTTGTTGGCGCTCGCTTCGATTGAATTGAAGATTTTCGATGCCATCAGGCGGCCATGCTGGGCAGAGTTGTCGGTCTTATAATAGTATCTCTCCAATTCCGTGTTGGCGTTATTAATACCATTATACTGCCACTCTAAGATACTCTCGCGGCTATTACCATTATTGAAATGGAAGAGCATCAACTGAGCATCCTCAGCCTCATAAAGATGATAGATGTCTTTTTTGTCAGTGCCCACCATCTCATAGTTGTACTTTTTATAATAGGCATCCTTCGCCTCAATCACACGGTCAACGAGTTCAACCACCTTCTCGTAGTCCCCATTGTCATGCGTCATGGAGCCACGCCACAGATAGATGTCTGCCATGATGGCATCGACGGCATCTGTGGTGATATAGCCCCAGTTGCGCCAATCGTTCTGGCCATAACCGCCCGACTTCATGATGTAACGGCGGGCTTCCTCCAAATCGTCCAGACAATACTGAAGCACTTCACCAGGCGATAACTGGGGGACAGCCTTCACATCATCGTCATTCTCTACGGAATGAGACATATAGGGGATATCGCGGAAAGCACGCACGAGATAGAAGTGGCACAGGCTCCGCAAAGCCAGCATCTGTGCCCTCACCACCTGATAATCGCCTTCAGTGAATTCCGGATCGACAGTCATTACATCTTGGGCATGATTCAAAACAATGTTGCAGTTGTTGATGACCTTGTACAGACTTGCCCAAGAGCAATAGCCCATCGTAGGCAGCAGATTTACCGCGTTGATATTGTCAAGCGTCAAGTCAGTGTAGTCGTCACGCTTCACCAGTTCATCCGAACGATAGGCACCCCAGATAATGGCACGTGCCTGCACATCCTCTTTCAACGTGCTCAGATAGCAGCCGTCCACCATCTGGTCAACATCGGACTTCGTCTTCCAGAAGTCCTCACCTACGATGCGGTCTGTGGGATAGATCGTCAGGAAGTCGTTGCAGGAGACCCCCATCCAGCCTCCCCCTACCAGAGGGAGGAATATATAGACAATGAAACGAACCAACTTCCTTGTCTTGTTTAAAATAATCTTTTTCATAATTAATCGAGAATTAATTTTATCTTGTATTTTCTATCTGCTGCCCGCCAGTCAGGCGGGGGAACGGACGAAAGGAGGGTCTCCTTAGAATCCCACTTGAATATTCATTGTCACCGACTTTGAGCGTGGTGTTTGCGAAGAGTCGTAGGCTATACCCCATGAACCGGGCGAATGTTCAGGATCGGTTCCGCTGTACTTGCTCCAGAAGAAGAGGTTCTGCCCTGAGAGGCTGAAGTTCAGCCTGTGCAGGCCAATAGGTTTAAGAACCTTCGGGCTGAAATTATAAGACAACTGGATATAACTCATACGTACGAACGAGGCATCTTCCACATAGCGGTCGCTCCCCAGGAAATTATAACCCGTGTTGAACATGGCACGCGGAATGATGGTGACATCGCCATTCTTACGCCAGCGCCAGTTGACGGCAGAACTCTGGTTGTAGGCATTGAACATTTGCTCGAGGTTCATCTTCGCCGAATTGACAACCTTCACACCCTGGCGGTAGTTGAAACTTGTCTTCAGCGACCAGTTCTTATATTGCAGGTTAATGCCGAATCCTCCATTGAGATGTGGGTTGGAGTTGCCGAGATAGACGATGTCGAGGGAGTTGATTTGTCCGTCGTGGTTGACGTCCTCATAGATGGCATCGCCGCCCTGGAATTTATAAGATGATGAGCCATCGCTGAAGTTATAGACTTGGCGTATGGGATCTCCGAATGCGTCCATCATCACTTTGCCTTCTGCGTCGAGTGCTATTGGCGCCGTCTTTCCCTGGGCGAGGAACTCGTTGTTGATATAGTCGCGCAGTTGTTCTCCATCCCATCCATTACTGGTCTTCAAGTTGGTGAGGTATTCGTATGTGTACTGATAGACACCTTTATAACGCAGGCCGTAGATAGAACCGAGCGGGTTGCCTTTCTGTATGCGGTTTAGATACTGTCCTCTTTTGCTGTAGTCCCATTGGGAGTTGATGCTCTCCAATACGCTTTCGTCCATGTCTGTTATCTCGTTAAAGTTCTGCGAGATGTTGAAGTTTGCGGAGACAGAGAAATCGCGTATGCGTATGAACCGGTTGGCATAGATGTTCAGTTCCCATCCTTTGTTGGTCATCTCTCCCACATTTGCCCATGAGAGTGAGGAGAATCCCGTTGAGGATGGTATGGCTACGCCTCCCATGAGCAAGTCGTTGGTACGCTTGAAATAGTAGTCGAAACTGGCTGTGATGCGGTCGTTGAGTATGCCGAGGTTGGCTCCGAGGTTATATTGTGATGTGCGTTCCCATTTGAGTTTGTTGAGTTGTAGTCCGTCAAGGTAGGTGACGCTGTGTGTGTTTCCGAGTCCGCCATATACGCCTGACGTGCTATACATGGCATATTGGAGGTATTCGGCACCAGGTGGGCGTCCTACGACTCCCCATGATGCACGTAAGGCTAACATGGAGAGGGCTCCCTTGAGGCTCTCGCCGAAGGAGAGGGCGTTGTGATCGTCGATGATGTTCCATCGCAGGGAGAGTCCGGGGAAGTAGCCCCACTTCTTGTCATTGCCGAACTTGGTGGTTCCGTCTGCTCGGAGTGATGCGTCGAGGATGTAGCGCTCTTTGTAGGAGAAGTGGCCGGTATAGGTCATTGACATGGAACGCCACTGCCCGTTGCCGGAACTCATGGAGGTGATACTGGCATCGACGGTGGGGGAGATGGCTTGCCCGGAGGACGAACCGCCTGGCACTGTGGGGGTGTTTCTGTTCTCCACGTTCTGGCTGTTGTCGTTGCCTGTGGTGAGTTCCCACCGTGCGAGCATAGTGACGTAGAAGTCCTCGTTTTTGAAGTGCGGAGTAAAGGTGAGGGTGTGTCGCGTAGTGACGGCAAGTGAGTTGTAGTCGTACACTTGGCTGAGGTTGTACTTGCTGTCAGTCCATCCTTTGGTTTCGAGTGCTCCTGGCCAGTATTTTGGCTCGCTCTTGGAGAAAATGTCGAGGTAAACGAGTCCGGTATATTTCAGACGCGTATGGTTGTCATCCTTGCCAAGCAGGTCGTAGTCGATTTTGAACTCTGGCGATATACGGTAGGTTTTTTCTTTTCTCCAAGCGAGGTTTGCGATGGCGACGGGGTTTCCGAGGTCTCGTATGGCGCTCAGTTGTGGTGATGAGGTGTTAGGCATTGATGAGCCGGCGGCGTCGCTTGCTCCAAGTGGCAGCATGGCATAGAACTCATTGGTGTTGGTGCCGTCGCCGTTCTGGCGGTAGACGCTCATGTTTGGTGAGATCTGCTGTGCCCGTCCCAGTATGTTGTCATCGAAATTTCGGTTGTTGGCGGTGTAGGTGAGTGGGAATGTGGTGCTGAACTTGATTCGGTCGCTGACGAAGTAGTCGAGCGTGAGTTTTGTGGTGAATCGGTCGAGCGTCTGCTTGATGATGGTTCCGTTTTGGTGGTCATAGCCTACTGATACTCTGAAGTTGGCCTTCTCGCCACCGCCGGTGATGGAGAGGGAGTGGTACTGGCTCCATGCTGTCTGCTGCACTTCGTCGACCCAGTCGGTATTGTTGTTCCAGTTCTGGAATTCAGCCCACTGGTAGTTGTAGTTGATTTCATTAATATTGGTGGTTGCGTTGGCGCTCTGCGTGGGGTTGTAGTACATCTCCTTGAGCATCATGGTGTAGTCGTCACCGTTGAGCAGGTTGTAGCCCTTAGGTTGCCAACTGGCCTGCACTCGTAGTGAGTAGTCTACGCGCACGGCTCCACGGGCACCGCGCTTGGTGCGTATGGCGATGACACCGTTGGCACCTCGTGAACCCCAGATGGCTGTTGCTGCGGCATCTTTCAGCACTTGTATGTCTTCGATGTCGGTGGGGTTGACGGAGAGCAGCGAGGCGTAGGTCTCTTCGTTGGCGTTCTGGAAGTCGAAGTTGGCATCAGGATTGTCGAAGATGTTGTCATCGACGACAATGAGCGGGTTGGAGTCGCCGTTGATGGAGGTAACGCCACGCAGGCGCATCGTGGTGCCAGAGCCGAGGTTACCTGAATTGGAGACGATGTCGAGTCCGGCAATTTGGCCCTGCAGGGCTTCGTCGGCTGAGGTGAACGCCAGTCCTTCGACTTCGGACATGTTGAAGGTCTGTGCAGCCACGGAGACTTCTTTCTCGGGAATGGCGAGTCCGCCTTGGTTAAACTTTCGTTTGGCCACGACTTCCACCTCTTTTATATGAGTGGCATCCTGCATCTTCACATTGAATTTGTTGCGGGTGCCTATAGGAAGTGTCACGGTCTTATAACCCACGTATGATATGCGTAGTTTGTTCTTCGCGTTCTTGATGGTCATGGAGAAGTTACCGTTGATGTCGGTCTGTGCATTGGAAACGATACGGTTGTTGTTGTCGATTTCCACAACATTACACATCATGATAGGTCCCATGGCATCGGTGACGGTGCCGGAAATACGCGTGGTCTGTGCGAAACAGATTGAGGATTGAAAAATGAAGATTGAAAACTGCGTGGCTACGACCAGCAACAGCACCTTCAAGAACCTCTGATATTTATTTTCCTTTTTCATAAATACTCAATATTATATCTTCAATTTTCAATGTTCAATGTTCAAGATCATAGTCGTAGCGCTTATAGTAGGTGGCATTGTACCGCTTGTAATAGTCAGCCAAGCGGGCGTTGGCATTGTTGCCTGTCCAAAGGCCGTCGTAGCGGGCGGTGTTGGGCTTGTGGAAATTGAGCGGTGTGCTGATTTGATGGACGACAGCAAATGAGGAATTGCTGATGACATGTGACCGCTTGTTGAGTTCATAATCGCGTGTCATGACATTGACATAGCGTGTAGAGTTATTGGTATCGATGGTGATTGTCTGTCCGGAGTTGTCGGTGACATAGAGGATGCCATGGCCGCCTGTTATGTTCAGCTTTTGGCGTATGCGGGCAGTGTCGGAACAGGCTGTGGCATACTCTCCCTCATCAATGACGTTGTCGGCATAGATGGAGTTGTCCTGGAAATGATAGCGGATGAAACTGTTGATTTCTTCCACCATGGCGAGGGCCTTCTCACGGAGGGCCTGTATTTCAGGGCTGATATTCTTATCTGCCTTTTCTTGTTCGTATCGCTCACGTACAGGCTCGTAAATGGCCTTGATGTCGCTCCACTTGGGCAGTCCGAGGTCGTATGCCTTCTGCATGGCCTCATTGTCGGGGGCATAGACGGTATAGTTGAACGAGTTGAAATAGTTGACGTTGTCAGTGAGGCCGTTCTTGGCGGCAAAGGGATGATAGGCAGCCATGCGCTGTTTCTTTGTCACCTCGTTTTTCTCGCTGAGGCGGTCGCTGGCAAATGCCATGAGCTCGTCCATGTCGAAATCGTTGCAGAGCTTGAGGAATTCTGAGAAGCGTGCGGTGGTGGCGGCATCTTGCTCAAGGACGGATAGCACGGAGCGCTGGGGTGCCTGTATAATATGGTCGATGGCGTATGCCATGCCATTCTTCTGATTGTATGTCTGGGTGATGGCGGAGGTAGGCACTGAGCCTTCGATTTGGGCTCCGCTCTTTACGACGCCGTTTTCAAACATGATTTCTCCGCCATGCTTCGTCTTGTAATATTTGTTTCCGTTTTCTCCCAGTTTCTCTCCGTCGCCGAGCACGATGGTGTGATAGTTGAGCAGGTCGGTGAACTGTGAGCGGAAAGCGGCAGCATTTATCTTTCCTATGGAGTCGCCGATCTCCCATTGTCCTTCGGAGTTCTTCAGGCATTTCCATGCTGAGCAGTTGACGAAGGGCGACTTGCTCTGGTAATAGAACTTCAGGGCGCGCGGCTCATCGTCGGCGAGCGACGAGGGGTCTATGTAATAGCGCTCGAAAGCATCATCGGTAGGGATGAAGAAGGCGTAGGTGGCGCTCATGGCAAGGAGGTAGGCGTAGTAGTTGAGGTTGAGCCCGAGGGGCTTGGTGCCCTTTCCGTCGTTCACGGCCACATTCATGATGCGCATGTTGCTCTTTATGGTGACCGGTGCTGAGACTGCCACGAGCGAGGGAGGCGCAAACATCTTGTTGAGCATATAGATGACGCCGTTGTTGGCTATCTTCACATTATATTTATTGTCGGCTGTGCGGCTGAGCACATCGAGGCTCAGACCCATGGGGTCATTGGCCTCGTCCATCACGTGGGTGAACTTTGAAGGTACTGTTGAGACGAAAGAGCGCTTCATCAGATTGTTGATGAGTTGCTGCACGTTCTGCAGGGGGATGGAGTCAATGTTCTCGGCCAGGTGTTGCCTGTCATTGACGACAACACCTCCCTCCTTCTTTCCGAATTCTTCCATGAGGAACTTTCCCTCACCGTCGATGAAGAAATTGACCAAGGCATCGTCAGTGGGCACGAACATGGCGGCAATGTCACGGATGCTGTTGTCGCCAGAACCGTTATCGTAGTTATTCCACCCGGGATCGTAGATGAGGCCGTAGCCGACGACGGTGTTGTCTGGGTCATACATCAGGTCGCTGCCTTGTGAGTATGAACTGATATAGCGCATCTGATAGATGCTGTCAATATGCTGCAAGGTGGTGTTTTCGCCTAACGACTGCACATAGTCGTTGTAGTTTCTGGTCAGGATGGAGGCTTCCCCATCAAAATAAGGAGCACTGAAACGGTCGAGCATCCGGCTGAAAAGGGATGACTCGCCATCGTTACGAATGACCTGGGCCATATTGCCGGGAGGAACAAGCACATCCTCCATCTGGTGGATATATCCGTTCTTACAAGTGATGTCAGGGCTGATTATCTTGTTCCTGAAGATATAGGCAGAATGCTCTTCGGGATTGAAGATGTTTCCCGTGACCACTTCAAAGTCGCTGTCTGTGCCACGAGTAGTGATGGCGTTGGTGATCATCTGCTCCTCGGTGAAATGAACCATCATGGGACGGGTGGCGTCCATGACCACATACAAGCCCTTGTCGTAATACTTTTTCCAGTACTCATTGTTCACAGGCATGTCGCCCTTCCCCTTCATGTGTGTGATTGTGTCTATCACGCTGGCACTTGTCACATGCTTCAATGCCATACCATGAATGATGGGGTCTTCGGAGGTTCCCGAGATATTCGACAACATCTCCACCAGCAGCGCATTGTCGAGCATAGAGGCATTGAGCAACTGTTTCTTCATCGACAGCGTCAGGTCCTCGTAACGGCTCACCCCCCACTGATTATTGGCAAAGAAACGCTCAAAAGCCTCGTCGTTGGCGGCAAAGACGGTCTTCGAGCCAGTCTTCGACAGCGTCTCTGCATAGCCGAGGTCGTCTATCAGACGAAGATAGTTGGTGAAAGTACCCGACAAGATAACTTTGTCAGATGCCTGAATGCTACTGGGATCCTTCAACGCACCATAGATGCTACCTCCCAACCACGAAGGATAATTACCCTCGTCGTCAAGGTCGTAATCGTCTGTACATGCCGTGAATACCCCACAAATCATAGCAAAGGAATAGCAAATCCATTTCCTCCTCGTAAACACGAAAAAGCGGTCATTCATACAGGTTGTTATTTTTTAGTTATTGTTCGTTTTATATTAAATTATCGTATGTTACGCCTAACAGCGTGCAAAATTACAAAAAAGATTAAAAGCACTATAAAATTTTCAATAAAATTTGTTGTGTTTCAACAAAAGATAAACTATTTGAGACAATAAAGCATAAGCGAGACAAACAAAATTTGCTTGCCTCACTGATTTAAAATAGAAAGATGAGCCCACTTTGAAAAGTTGGACAATCCGACCACATTACCGCTGCACCGCTCGAACTTGCTCGCTTGCCAAAGCAAGAACTACAAAGACTACCGCTTTCTTCCGGGCATAGCCGTGCTGCGGGGAAACTTTGCGCGAATCTTCTTCCAACGGCTGCCGATAATCTCGTCCTTGCTCACCTTGTCGTTCAGCAGACAAAAGTAAGCGACAATACGTCCATCGTCCTCAAGGATGAACGTATTGGCAATGCGCAGCTCGAGCGATGGCTTCGCGTCCTCAAACAGGAAATTGTTCAGTTGCTCATCTCCGCAGTCGAAGGCGGTCAGCTCATAGTCAGGAGTCAGACGTACAAGATTCATTGCTTAGAAACAGATTTTAATGTACTTCTCAGCCCTTTCCACTTGCTCGTCAAGCTTGCGGCGGTTCTCCGCACGCTGCTCCTCGCTCATGTTATCTATCTCCAGCCTTCGCATCTCGAAGTTGAAGGCGTCTTCACCTTCAGCACGGGCGTTTCTCTAATCGGTCTTGCCATAGTCGTAATAGTTTTATGGGTTTGCAACTGCAAAGATACGAAGAATAATTGAAATAACAGAATATAAACAATAAAAATCAAGCAAAATGAAGAGAAAAGCAAGCACATTGATTTCCGTTAAACTTTGTCACTTTTTCCCTAGGTTTGCCGTTTATTTCAAATTATTTGCTTACCTTTGCACTCGATAATTATTAATCAAGACGAATATGGCAACAGCAAAACCGTACCCCTTCAAGGAAACGCCGATACTTTTCGGCGACGATGCCATACGCTTCGAACTGGAGATGGAGAATCCAGTCAGCGTGTCGGCAGCCGAGCGTCAGGCCCAGGCCGACGACTACGAATACCTGCGCAGCATAGCCACATTCCCCATGCCCTAAGCAATGAGACGATTTCTGCGAATAGAAGACATGGAGGCCGTGAAGCCTTTCGACTGTGGCGACGCTACGTTGAACAACTTTCTTGTTGACGATGCCCGTTATTTCTACGACGAGTTCATCGCCAATACTTTTGTTTTGGAGGATGACAACGAGACCATCGCCTATTTCAGCCTGTTGAACGACAAGGTGTCGAATACCACCGTTCCCAAGAACATCTGGCGCAAGCTTCGCCACGAGTTCCCCCACGAGAAGCATTTCAACAGCTATCCTGCCGTCAAGATTGGCCGTCTGGCCGTTGCCCAGGGGCATCAGGGCGAGCACATCGGCTCAATGCTCATCCGTTCCATCCGCGAAATGCTGTTGCGCCGCGCCTCCATTGGAGCCTGCCGTTTCATCACCGTTGATGCCATCACCGCCAAGCGCCCGTTCTACGAGGGCAACGGCTTCCGTCTGCTTATCAACGAGAAGGAAATCCCTGCCGATGCCGACACTGTTCCCATGTATTTTGATTTGAAAGCTTTTTTGGAGAAGAACTAAAGAGACTTTTATGCACCAACCGAACGACATTAAACGAGAGGGGATTTCAGCGATGAGAAAGATGGAGGTGATAACATTGTTTAACGCGAATTATTTGGCCATGTCAAATAATTCGTTAACTCACTAACTAACTCACTCACTTACTATTATTTTCTAAGGTACGCGCTATTGAAGAGACGCGCGCCCGCGTCAATATACGGCTTTTCTTGCAAACAGGCAACCGATGGAGCAGCGAGAGAAGAGCCAAGTTTCTTCGCGCATCGCTTTTTCTCAGAGGTGCTCAGGCGAGCAAAGCTCGGAGGTCTTGTGCTCTTCCGAGTCGCGACAGAGGTCGAGCGAAGCTCAAGGGAGGCCGCATTGTTTTTTCCATGTCCCCTGCATCGCGGTCCACCCGGCGGACGGGGCTGCGGCGGAGGACAAGCGATAAAGACCTGACAATACAATTTTTTTATCACTTAAATAATTCATAATTTAAAACAAAAAAATGAGAAGAAAACTATTATCTATTCTCGCGTTGCTGCTCATAGCGGCAGGCAGCGCATGGGCGGAGAGAGTGAATGTCACGTTCTCGGCCAACGGTAAGAGCATCGTGAAGGAGAACGTCGAGCTACAGCACACCTACTGGTGTGACTATTCTTTGCGTAATGGCGAACTCGACGAGATCATCTGGAATCTCTATGGTTTCGAAGATGGCCGGTGCTGGGTTGTTTGGGTTGCCTCCTCTGCTTCAGGCAGCAATATAACCGCAGGAAAGGGTGACATATTGAATGAAATCACTGCCCCGGATGATTACCATGACATGTACATCACTCTCGCAGAGGGCTTCAGAGGTCAAGCCACGGTGACATGCCAATATGATAAAGTAATTAAAAATTGGGACGACGCTCTAGGTGATTGGTCTGAAGATTATGAGCAGTATGATATCACCCTCACCATCACTGCGACCCCCATCATCGACGTCACGAGCGTTTCGCTTCCAGCCTCAGCCACGCTGGACGTGGGCCAGACGACGACGCTGGCCGCGACCATTTCTCCCAGCAATGCTACGAACAAGACTGTGACTTGGTCATCAAGCAACACCTCCGTGGCCACCGTCAGCAATAGCGGCGTAATGACCGCTGTGGCCACAGGCTCCGCAACGATTACCGCCACCGCCACCAACGGCACCGCCGACCCGTCGGACGACATGACCGCCACCTGCATCGTGACAGTCGCAACTCCCATCAACGCAGTCTCGGAGGATGGCACCATTGGCACCTTTACCGATGCAAACGGCCAGACCCGCTTGGGCATTGTGGTGACGCTCAATGGAAACAAGTACGCCATCTCCATGAACGAGGAGACGGACCTCAGTGGCCTGTCGGGGACAAATACTAAAAAGGTGGGCAGCCATACCTATTATAACCAAGCCGATGCCTGCCAGAAGTTCGCCAACAACAAGGCCGACGGCACTTACAACGTTGCCAATGTCTGGCGACTGCCCACAACCACCGAAATGTCTTATCTCGTTGCCCTCGGAGGCAGTGCATGGGACGGAACGGCGGGCCATGCCGACATGACGGAATACACGGGCACGAACTTGGTAGCCAACGCACCGTATCTGTACAAAGCTAACGCTACGGGCGAAGTAGATTTCGGCGGCACGTATGAGATTCCCAACCCGCTGGCGGCAGGCTCGACCGAGAGCAACGGCTGGACGTTCAAGGGAACCTTCGATACCATCGAGTGGACCGAGGCCCCAACAGGCATCTACGGCTTCTCGGCCCAGAATGTCGATGAGCAGGGCATCAGCCAGGGCCAGTTCGTGAAGGTTGGTTCCTACGTGCGCATCAAGCCCATGCGTTGCTACTTGAAGAACGAGAGCTTTGCCGGAGCACGCGGCATGAACCGCGCCGCTGCCGACGAGCCACTGCCCGAGACCATCAAGGTGCGCCTGATCAGTGCCAGCGGCGACGTGATGGGCATCGGCAGTTTGCAGAAAAAGACGGGCGAGGTGACGATAGACAACGAGGCTTGGTACTCGCTGGACGGTCGCCGCATCGTGGGTCAGCCCAATGCAAAGGGCATCTATGTGAACAATGGTAAGAAAGTAATCATCAAATAAAGAAAGGAGGACACAGCTATGACTAAGAAAGATTATCAGAAGCCAACGATGAGAGTGGTCGAGTTGCAGCAGCGTCAGCATATCCTGACCGTAAGCGGACCTGAGACGCTGTCGGGCAGCAAAGGCGCAACGTCGGAACAGGACACTTGGTACGACTTGGAGTAATAACAATGCAGAGACCCCACCCCCGGACCCTCCCCTTGCAGGGGCGGGGAGAGCGGCGGGGTCTCTCCTTTTCTCCTAAACTCCATAGAGTTAAGAAAGAATCGTTCTTTGACTTACTGAGACAGACGGATTAATTTTTCGGTGATTTGCGCGTTATGTCGGAAATTTGTTGTAACTTTGCACGCGAAAAGCGTGCGAAGCTGCTCACGCTCAGCCATTCAAGCAAGCTTGATGGCTCTCGCTTAACCGCAGCTTTATCAGCGTGAAACTTAAAATCATCGAAAGTTATGCAAGCAAGAAAAATGAGTAACTCGACTGGCCGCACGGCCCGCGTCATATCGGCCAGAGTACGGCTGAGTGGCAGGACGGACAAGCCGAAGAGTGAGATTCTGACCATAGAGGAATTTGAACGCCGCGCAAAGGATGGGACACTATAGCAAGAACCTCGGTCACTTCCACTTGGACCTCTGCCAGGGAGAGACCACCTTCACCTTCAGCCTGCCCAACGAGTAACGTTTTCCATACCGTTGAGAGAATTTATCCGCCGGGACATCGATTAAGGATGCGCCCGGCGGGTTCGTTTTGTCCGTTTGGTCTCAGGATGGATAGTGAATAACGTAAATTGTGTGAGATAGAAAGTTGAATAATTATAGCCATTATTTTTGGAATAATGGCTATAATTTAAAAAATAATGGTTATAATTTGTCTCGAGATTCTGAGCAGGCCGTAAATAAGAAGACACCGAAGACTATCAAACCAGAGGAGTTCTGAATAGTTACTCATGGCTGCTATTAGGATAAAAAATGTTATATTTGTATAGAACAAGACAGTTTATTGCTCGCTTATTCGTACCTTTGCAGCCGTGAAACAGAATACAAGACGACAGATTGCCTCGTGGCTGCTATTGGCTGTGTTTGTGCCAATGCTGGTTTTGTCGTCTGTTCACATCCATGAAACTGGTGAGACGATAGAGACGGAATGTGCCGATTGCGTGCATCACAGTTGTCACGGCCACCTGACGGCAATGGCAACGTGGACGCACGACTGCGTACTTTGCCAGTTCCTGACGTTGACAATGCTGACAGCCGCTGTGACGGCTGCCATAGTATATGTTCATGTATGTAAAACAAGTTGTGCCCAGCCTTTGTGCGGCTTCCGTGCCGTCTGCTGTGGCACCATTGTAACACGGGGGCCTCCGTCTTTCTGATTCTGGAAGGAGGCTTTTACAAATCATATACATACATTATATAATTACAGAATGAAAACAAGATATGTCATCATTCTGCCATTGCTGTGTATTAGCACGGCGATGGTAGCACAGGATAATATAAAGCATAACCATGCGGAGGACTCGACGGATGTCTTTTTCCGCCATTTAAATCTGAACGAAGTAACGGTGACGGGCGTGACGGGCGACACCAAACTGAAACACGCCACAGCCCCCGTGAGTATCGTAACACCACAGGTGTTGAAGGCGAAGGCCTCTACGAATATCATCGATGCCATTGCTCACCAGCCGGGTGTCAGCCAAATGACCACTGGCGGCAGCATCTCGAAACCCATCATTCGCGGACTGGGCTACAACCGCGTAGTGGTGATGAGCGAGGGCGTGCGCCAGGAAGGACAGCAGTGGGGCGATGAGCATGGCGTAGAGGTAGATGGCAGCAGCGTGGGCACTGTAGAGATTCTGAAAGGCCCCGCGTCGCTGATGTACGGCTCCGATGCCATGGCGGGTGTGGTCATCCTGCACCCGCAGCCCACATTGGCCGATGGCGAGATGCGAGCAAACGTCAGCACAGAATATCAGACCAACAACGGACTTTTCCATTACTCCTTGCAGATGGCAGGCAACCAGAAAGGCTTCACATGGGATGCCCGCTACAGCGACAAGATGGCACATGCGTATAAGAATAAGTACGACGGTTACGTGCCTGGCTCGCAATTCCGCGAAAGGGCTGGCAGGCTGATGCTGGGTGTCCATAAGGCGTGGGGACACTCGAGACTGACGTGGACCGCCTATCATCTGACGCCTGGCATCATCGAGGGCGAGCGCGATCCAGAAACGGGCGAATTGGAACATGAAGAAGGGTGGACTGGGCATCAGTACGGCAAGTCGCTCCCTTTCCAGCAGGTGAAGCACTACAAGGCCGTGTGGGACAATTCGCTGAACCTGTCTTCAGGCTATCTCAAAGCCATCATCGGCTATCAGCAGAACCGCCGTCAGGAGTTCGAAGAAAGTGAGGACGAATACGAATTGTATTTTAAACTCCATACGCTAACCTACGACCTGCGCTACGTTACCAACGAGTTTGACGGTTGGAAACTCTCCACGGGCATCGGTGGTATGTATCAGAAGTCGGGCAACGAAGGCGAGGAATATCTCATTCCAGACTACCGCCTCTTCGACTTCGGTATCTATGCCACAGCCACGAAGAGCCTTGCTGACCGCTGGACGCTGAACGGTGGACTACGCTACGACCATCGCCGACTGCACGGCTATGACTTACAAGAGGATGGCGAGATGCGCTTCACTGATTTCAGTCGCCATTTCAACGGTCTGACAGGTAGCATCGGTGCCGTCTGCAATATCAACGAACACTTCAACCTACGCCTGAACCTCGCCCGTGGTTTCCGTACACCCAACATGAGCGAACTGGCATCGAACGGCGTACACGAAGGTAGCATCCGCTACGAACTGGGCAATCAGCAACTCAAGGCCGAATACAGCCTGCAGGCCGACCTTGGGCTCGACTTCACTTCTGAGTATGTCTCAGCACAACTGGCGCTCTTTGCCAACCGCATCGACAACTATATTTTTACCCATCGCGTGGCAGAGGTCGTTGATCCAGATTACATCACCTATGCCTACACCCAGGGCGATGCCCGTTTGCTGGGCTTCGAGGCTGGCGTCGATTTCCACCCCGTTCACTCTGTGCACTTCTCCAACACCTTCTCGTATGTTGATGCCCAACTGATGCATTCAACGCCCGATACGAAGTATCTGCCTTTCACTCCCGCGCCGCATTGGTCGTCGGAACTGAAGTGGGAACTCTCGCACCATTCGCATTCCACCGTTGCCCATCGTCATACTACAGATGCTGCCCACCGCTCACTGCTCAACAACCTATACATCGCAGCGGGTCTCGACTGCTATCTGAAACAGACGCACATCTACAGTGCCGATGATACCGAGACAACGACGCCAGCCTACGCTTTGCTGAGTCTCTCGGCAGGATCTGACATTCAACTGCGTGGCAAAAAGATAGCCGAGTTGTACATCACTGCCGACAACCTGCTGAACATAGCTTATCAGAACCACCTCAACCGCTTGAAGTATGCCGATGAAAACGTCGTCACAGGCCGTCGTGGCGTCTATAACATGGGGCGCAACATCACCTTCAAACTCGTGGTGCCGATAACATTATGAAATTTCGAAGAAGTGATAAAAAAGTGATAAACAAAAATCGCCAAGTGCTTATTTCTTAAGCAACTTGGCGATTTCTGTTGGGGTACCCGGACTCGAACCAGGAAAGGCAGGACCAGAATCTGCAGTGTTACCATTACACCATACCCCAAACATACATTCAACTTAGCACCGAACCTCTGTTCTTTTGCGGGTGCAAAGGTACTACTTTTTCTTGAATCACCAAAATTTTTCGCCACTTTTTTATAAAAATATTCAAAAAAAGTGCTTTTCTGTCGTTAAGTAAAAGAAAAGTTAGTACCTTTGCATGCACAAAAGCAATATTTACTTAATGGAACAAACAGAAAGACTGATACAAACAATTATTGAAGGAATACAGGAAAAAAAAGGATCGGGCATCGTGGTGGCCGACCTGAGTGGCATCGACGGCACCATCTGCCGTAATTTCATTGTGTGTCAGGGCAACTCGCCCACGCAAGTGGAGGCTATCGCCGAGTCGATAGGCGACGTATGCCGCGAGAAACTGCATGAGAAGCCTACCCATGTGGTGGGTTTGGAGAATGCACAGTGGGTGGCTATGGACTATACCGACGTGATGGTACATGTGTTCCTGCCCGATGTGCGCAGTTACTATGACCTGGAGCATCTGTGGGATGATGCCCCACTTACTGTTATCAAGGACGAATATTAAATTCTAATGGAAAATAATACAGCAAACAACCAGCCAAAGATGCCCCGGTTCAACATGAACTGGATATATCTGATGGTCATTGCCGCCCTGGCCTTCTTCTATTTCTCGAACGGAACGGCCGAATTGCAGCAGCAAGGACCGACCAACGGTCAGGCATCCTATAGTGAGTTCAAGAACTTCGTGAACCAAGGCTATGCCGACCGTATCGTGGCCAACAAGAGCACCGAGACGCTGAAGATGTATGTGAAGCCCGACAGCATTCAGTCGGTGTTCCATAAAACTACGGCGGTAACGGGCACCGAGCCCTACCTCAGCGTGGAATATGGCGAGAACGCCAAGATCGAGGAGTTTATCGACTCTGCCCGTGCCCGCGGTTACTTCAAGGGAAAGTTTGACTACGAGCATGAAGACCGCAACGGCTTCCTGAGTTTCATCATCTCCTCGCTGCTGCCTATTTTCTTCCTCGTATTCCTGTGGATGTTCTTCATGCGTCGCATGGGCGGCGGCATGGGGCCCGGCATGGGCGGCATCTTCAGCGTAGGCAAGAGCAAGGCGAAGATGTATGAGAAGGGCGGCGAACTGGGCATCACGTTCAAGGACGTGGCTGGCCAGGCCGGTGCCAAGCAAGAGATACAGGAGATTGTGGAGTTCCTGAAGAACCCGCAGAAATACACCGACCTGGGTGGTAAGATTCCCAAGGGCGCCCTGTTGGTTGGTCCTCCAGGAACAGGTAAGACACTGTTAGCCAAGGCTGTTGCTGGCGAGGCTGGCGTCCCCTTCTTCTCTATGTCAGGTTCCGACTTTGTAGAGATGTTCGTGGGTGTGGGCGCCTCACGCGTGCGCGACCTATTTGAAAAAGCCAAGAGCAAAGCACCTTGTATCATCTTCATTGATGAGATTGATGCCGTAGGACGTGCCCGTTCTAAGAACCCTGCTATGGGAGGCAACGATGAACGCGAGAACACGCTGAATGCCCTGCTCACTGAGATGGACGGCTTTGGCACCAATAGCGGTATCATTACACTGGCTGCCACCAACCGTGCCGATATGCTCGACTCAGCGCTGTTGCGTGCTGGTCGTTTCGATCGTCAGATACATGTTGACCTGCCCGACCTCAACGAGCGTAAGGAGGACATCAACGTACACCTTAAACCCCTGAAGCACGACAACACGGGAGACAGCGACTTCCTAACCCGCCAGACAC
>JAEEGL017192060.1_pt1 | contig 29505 bp, 36 predicted proteins | sample 9134231 | NCBI WGS metagenome assembly JAEEGL01 (sample SAMN16246548, study PRJNA631951) | gut metagenome | biome: gut microbiome; feature: rumen; material: fiber-attached | host: Bos | place: Iran: Karaj | collected 2018-10
ATCGAATAATTGTCCACCATATGAATCCAATTACATTAGAAGATATTGAAGAAGAAAGAGAGTGCGTTTTCGATCCAGAGTTTTTAATTTCATGTAGTTTTATGACACATAATGCGATTCACTATGGAGATGAGTCATTGTTGCCAAAACTTCCAGTAGAGAGAAGTGCAAATGACACCTGTCCATGGAAAACTGGAGGTAGAAATGAAGAAAGACTATAGTAAGATGTATGAAAAGAAGAATGTCGATAAGGTAGATATTAAGCAGGAGGGTTTAAAGATTGACGATGTTGTAGAAACCGAAATCGCTCCTGAAGGAATTATTGAAAAGACAGTTGCCGACGTAATAAACGAGGCAGACAATAACGTAAAAATAGAAGAACCCAAGAAGGAAGAGAAAATCACAAAGCCTTTTATGGTTGAGATAATAGGAAATCTTAATCTTAACGTTAGAAAGAAGCCTATGGGCGATATAATTACATCACTTGCTCCTGGAGCTCAGGCGAGAGTTCTCGAGGCTTCAGAAGATGGAGAATGGTATCAGATAGAATCTCCTAAGGGCTACATCATGAAGAAGTATACAAAGAAGGTTAGATAATATGAACGATTCAATTTTAGAATCTGTAAAAAGAATATGTAGTATAGCTCCTGAAGATAATTCATTTGATTCAGAATTAATAATTTTTATTAACTCTGCCCTTATGGTAATATTCCAGGAATGGCATGGTCAAGATAGTGCTATAAAAATTGAAGATTCAACTACTACATGGGACGACATTTTAAATGAAGATACAGATTACGAAGCAGTTAAGGAGTTAGTCGGCCTTAGAGTTAGACTGATGTTCGATCCGCCTAGTAATTCTTCAGTCATGCAGGCCATAAAAGATCAGATAGCTGATTTGGAATGGAGACTATACGCTTGGAAAGATCTTCAGAGAATAGAAGGAAACCAATATGTGGATTAACGAGAACCCAAATCCAGTTAAGAAATTAACCGACGATTGTGTAATAAGGGCTTTAAGCATAATCTTAGAAAAACCTTGGGAGTTCATATACGATGAACTATCAGATCTTGGTAGAGAAATGTACGAACCCTCAATTTCAAATACGGTTTGGACAAGATATTTAAAAGAGAATGGGTTTTCTAGAAAGATTATACCCGATACATGCCCAGATGACTGTTATACTGTCTGGCAATTTACATACGATCACCCAGAAGGTGAGTATATTTTAGGAACAGGTAGTCACGTTATAGCAGTAATAGACGGAGACTACTATGATACTTGGGATAGTGGAAATGAGGTCCCGATTTATTATTTTCAGAGGAGACAATAATGTTTACAATCAAAAAAACAAGCATCATCCTCACAAGAGGGGACACATTGAAAGCACAAATCTCCATTACTGACAAAGACGGGAATCCTTATGAGCCAGTATTGGGAGATGTTATAAGGTTTGCTATGAAGAAACACTATTCAGATCCTGATTCAGCGGTTCTGATAGTAAAGGATATTCCAATAGACACGCTGGTTTTAACATTATTGCCAGAAGACACTAAGGATTTGGATTTTGGTAATTATGTATATGATATACAGATAACCACCGCATCTGGAGATGTAGATACCTTCATAGCTAAGGCTTCATTAACGTTAACAGAAGAGGTATATTAATGAGTGGAATAATAGGTATCGGTTCTTTAGATGGAACCTTAAGTTCAACAGAGAAAATGTCCGGTACCTTATCCGGTTCTAGCGAATTGGCAGGTGGTTTATCAGGAGATATAGTTCATAAATCATATAATGAACTTACAGATAAACCGTCAATCAATTCCGTAGTTCTAGAAGGTGATAAATCATTTGAGGAATTGGGTTTAGCCGGACTAACAGATCAAGAAATAGACGAAATTATTTCAGAGAATGGAGGGTATAACTAATGCCAGCACAGAACGATAAATATACAAATGGTAATGGACTGGGATATTTATGGGGCAGGATTAAGGTTCTCATAGATACCAAGATCGTAGATAAGGTTGATAAGGTTACTGGTAAGGGCCTTTCCACTAATGACTACACAGATACAGATAAGACGAAACTTGCCGGTATTGCAGAAGGTGCTCAGGTTAATGTCCTGGAGACAGTTAAGGTCAATGGTAATGCTCAGACTATAACTTCTAAGGCTGTAGATATTACGGTACCAACGAAGACATCTGATATTACTAATGATAGTAACTTCCAGAACGCAACCCAGGTATCAACAGCCATCGATCAGGCTATATCTGGTATAATCGGTATAGAGTTTAACTTCGATTACGACACTGTATCAGAGCTTCCAGCAACAGGTGCTGCTGGTACAATATATTTTATACCTGATCAGAGCTGTTTTGAAGAAACATCTGATAGTTCTTTCGTACAGGGTAAGAAGTATTTCGAACTTATTAATCAGCAGTTTGTTCCGACATCGGACACTAGCATGGATCCTAATAAGACATACTATACGCTTAAGGCCGGACTTAACACCTATGACGAGTATGTATGGTCAACTGCTAAGTCATCATATGAAATGTTTGGTAGTGCAGCAATAGACACAACTGCATTTTGGTCTAAGAATGAGCTGGTAGCACTTACCACAGCTGAGATAGATGCGTTAACACCCTATACCTCAGCATAAGGAGGTGTTATATTTATGGCTAAATATTTAGACGATACTGGTGTTGGTCGTCTCTGGGCTAGAATTCAGACATTGATTAGCGGGCTATTAACATGGGACAACATTTCGAATAAGCCTATAGAATCTATAGGGTCTGGATTATGGGTTGATGAAAACTCAGGAGCATTATCAACCATAGCCCAAGATATTAATTGGTATGGAGCAGCAACTAATACAACACCAAGATATCAAGCGTTATCGAAACAAGATGGAGGAATTACGACATATAGTAAAATACAGCGATCCATATATTTTGAAACCACAACCAAACAAACTAGTTCCGGAGTTGATGTATTCACATTCACGGATACCACCATGTTCGAAATAGATTCAAATAGTTGTATTGATGTGTTTTGTGATGTATATGGTGTAATTCCATTAGATGTTTCAATCAGTAGAAGCGGCATGTATAACGTATGTACTGTAAGTTTTGCATCTAGTGACAATGTTACCAAATGTCGAATATATGTTAGTTAATAATAGGAGGTAACAATGGCTTTATATAGATGTATAAAAAAGTTTTTATCAGGAGTTAAAACTATTACAACTAACGGGACATATAATGCATCAAGTGATGGCTATGATGGATACAGGCAGGTTACGGTTAATGTGCCACAAATTACCCCGGCTCCTATCACCCCGAGCAACACAAGTCCTGCACAGATGACCGCAAATACTCCTGTCAATCCGACCGCTAATGGGTATGCAATACAGAGTTATGATAGCGTTACTCCGTCAAGCACACCTGCATCAGTATCAAGTGGTGATATAGTCAAGATGGGCGGTAGTGGTGTAATTGTAGATAGCATACCGACACCAACATCCCTAACACCAAGTAATGATACTCCTGCCACGATAACAAGTGGAGAAACATACACGGCTACCGCTAATGGTTATGCAGTAGCAAGCTATGTTGATTTATATCCGTCTAATAGCACTCCACCGCCTATTGATGATGATTTAATTTATAAACCAATGAATAATGGTTATGCAATATCATCTTATTCAAGCAAAACACCATCCGACAGTTCTCCGGCATCCGTCTCAAGCGGTGCGATTATCAAGGCTAGTTCGAGTGGCTATCTGTATGAGACAGTTCAGCCGAAGGTTGCGGTTGGTACATTTACTAATTCATCAAGCGCAGTGGCTAATGTAACAGTAGATATAGGTTTTAAGCCTAAGTATTTATGTATTTGGTATGCGTCGAGTGTGGTTTTGGTATATGACGAGAGGCATAATAGTGGTGGAAGTTATTTTAGGACAAGTAGCGCTCCCGCGTTTGACGCGGCGGCAAGATTTAATCAATCTAGCACGGGTAATACTATACAATCTATTACGAGTACAGGTTTTATAGTAAGGTCGTCGGCAAACAGAACGTGGCATTATTTTGCAATAGGATAATACTAGGAAATCACAAATGAAATTCTTCAAGAAAAAATTCACTTTACAGGACATACCATTGGCAGACTATGTTGTGTTCTGTATTAAGATGTTATTACTATTCACTGTAATAACTATTATATTATCCATCTTTAACATTCTGCTTCCTGATACTCTCATTAGTTGCTTCTTTGCGGCGTTCGGTGGTGAGTTTCTGGTTTGTGGTTTGATAAAGATATTTAAAATTCGGCAGAAAGATGCCGAAAACATCATATCGGAAGGATCGGTACAGGCCATAGGTTTTGATATGGATCCTGTTATCGACGACGAAGAAGAATTTAATACCGCGGATAAGTAACCTATAGTTTAGTTTATTAAGATGCTATCTTGTACGGTAACGACGCAAAAAGACTATCCGCGGTATTGAATTATATTTTAGGAGGTAATCAAATGACTATTACTTTATTTGTTTCTATGCTTACACTTGGGGCAGGCGTTAACGCATTGTTAACAGAGGCGATCAAGAAGGCATATGCCAACGCCGGGAAGGAGTACAGTGCCAACTTGGTCGCCCTTATTGATGCGATAGTTGTGGGATGTGGCGGAACGGCCATATTGTATATGCTCAGGGCGATTCCTTGGACAATTAATAATGTTATTTGTATGCTACTTATGGGCATAGCAGTATGGATTGCATCCATGATCGGCTATGATAAGGTTCTCCAGCTTCTTAAACAGTTGGCTGATCTGACACCGGCAGAGAAGAAGGAGGCTGACGATGGGACAAATAACGATTGATTTTCTTATTCAGGCAGCAATTTGTTTACTAGGTTTATGGGGTTTTGCGAAGGCGGTGGGAGAAGTGGTCGAAGCAGTCAATAAACGGCATGATCGTGAACAGAAATGGGACGATTATGCTAACAACTTACAAGAAGAACGAGATAAGATCTATGAGAAATATGATAACCGACTAAAGGAAATCGAAGAAAAGATAGATGATAACTACGGCGAAATGGAGGCAAGAACTCAGGAGCTTAAGGTAGAGGTCCTAGTTTTAACAAAGAGTATGTCGGCAATATTAGACGGACTCATTCAGCAAGGTTGCAATGGTCCAGTCACAGAAGCAAAGAAAAATTTGGACGAGTTTTTAATGTCTAAATTATGAAAAAAGTAATAGTCTTTGTATTTGTGTATTATATATTAGCCATAATATTGTTGCATATTCTGGATTGGTGTACAATAGGATGTCCTGTTTGTGGATATAATGGAATTTACACCGATTTTTGTCCACATTGTGGATACGAGGTGATTAACGATGGGTTGTAAAATAGCTCTAGTTGTGTTATTAGTATTGAGTAGTGCCGTAGTGTTAGCTTTATTAATTGGAACTTTATGGGCTGTAATAGTAGGCAATGAGTGGTCTAAGTTGTGGCATTGGGGAGATGATGAAAATGACGAGTGATCAAGCAGTAGCTATAGCACAAAGTGAAATAGGAACAAAAGAAAATCCCTCTGGTAGCAATAAAGTAAAATACAATACCTGGTATTATGGCAAGGAAGTTAGTGGCGATAGTTATCCATGGTGTTGTGCATTTATCAGTTGGATATTTAAAGGGACTAATTTAGTTAAGAAAACAGCATTATGTGCGGATCTCATGCAATGGTTTATGGCACGTAAGCAAATGGTAGAAAGACCTTTAAAGGGCGATATAGTATTTTTTAAGTTTGGAAAAACCACCAGAATGGCAAATCATGTTGGTATTGTGGAGGAAGCCTCTCAATGGCCAGCAAATATTACAACAATTGAAGGTAATACTTCTATTACCTCTGATGACAACGGCGGTAATGTTATGAGACGTACTAGAAGTAAGTCTTGTATAGTTGGAATAGCCAGACCAGAATACACTGGTAGTGAACCAATGACAACGATAGGTGTTAAGAACAAACCAACTATCAAAATGGGAAGTAAAGGAGAATGGGTTAAGTTAGCTCAGGCTCGATTATTTATTAATGGGTATAAGATTGAAGTCGATGGCGACTTCGGCCCTAAAACCAAAGAAGCAGTTATAAAATTTCAGGAATCTTATGGACTAACTAAAGATGGTATAATAGGCCCTAAAACCTGGGCTAAGTTATATCCTTAAAGGAGGCTTAAATGCAAAATTACTCACCGATTTATCCTTATCCAAACGCATATAACCAATTTGTGACCCCTCAGATTATTCCTCAGCAGCAGAATTCAGGGCCTGTTATGGCGTGGGTTCAGGGAGGTATTAATGGAGCTAAGTCTTATCCAGTACCTCCTAATTCCAGAGCATATCTATTTGATTCTGAAGAAGACTGCTTCTATGTTAAGGTTACCGATCAGAATGGTGTACCTCAACCTTTAAGAGCTTTCGATTATGCCGAAAGAGTTATAGAGTGTGAACAGGTAGCCAATGATAGTAATCAGGAATATGTAACAAAATCTGATTTAGAAGAAGCGATAAGAAAAGTAGTCGACGAGTTTAAGAACAGTTATAAAAAGGGAGGACATAATAATGGCAAATCGTTTGTACGAGGAACAGATGAACCAAGGAATGACGGGAATGTTCGGTAATTTTATGCGAAACCCATTCCAGTTTATTCTGCAAAAGAAAGGAATTAATATCCCAAGCGAGTATGCCAACAATCCTCAAGGCGCTGTTCAGTATTTACTGAATTCAGGTAAAATGTCTCCGGAGACCCTAGAACAGCTAAAGAGCACGGCAGGCCGCATGGGAATTAATTTATAGCTTATAGTTTGATTCGGTCATTTTAAGAATGACAGAAAGCGAGTCGCGTATGTCCTTTGTAGACAACAATGGCATGTATATGCCCGTAGCTCCTGCCGGAGGAAACGGTTTTGGAAATTTCGGCGGTGATGGCTGGTGGGTTATCCTGTTCCTGTTTGCTCTTATGGGATGGGGTAACGGTAATGGATTTGGAGGTAATAATGACGTGATACCTTATTTACTTAACCAGCAGACACAGGATGGAGTATCTAGAGGATTCGACACAGCTGCTCTTACGAGTCAGATATCTAATCTTCAGGATTCTATCAATAATGTGACCATCGCAGGAATGAATCAGAATTTTGCCCTCCAATCACAGCTTGCTAATTGCTGCTGTGAAAATCGCCTTGCTATAGCTAATCTTTCATCAGATATAGCAAGAGAAAACTGCGCTGATCGTCAGGCTGTAGCAGATGGCGTTCAGAAGATCCTTGACCAGATGTGTCAGGATAAGATAGATGCAAAGAACGAGAGAATAGCAGATCTTGAGAGACAGCTCACGATGGCAAATCTTGCAGCTTCTCAGGGTCAGCAGACAGCTCAGATTCTTGCAGACAATGCTGCACAGACAGTAGCTCTTGAGCAGTATTTAAATCCTACTCCTAGACCGGCATATGTGGTAGCTAACCCCAATTGCTGCCAGCAGAATAACGGTTGCGGATGTGGTGGATTTTACAACTAATCGGAGGTATTGACCATGGCAGAATATATAACTACGACTGATCAGAATGTTGCACTTAATGCTGACATTCCGTTCAACCAGGTTTCTAGTTCTTGTCGAAAAGGTAATGTATTACCTGTGGCACCGGGACTTTTTACTCTGCGAGGCGGTTCCAATGGTAATCCTGCTAGGTATAGAGTATCTATTAGTGCAAACGTACAGATACCTACTGGCGGAACCTTAACTCCGATTGCTTTGGGTATAACCTATGATGGCGTAGTGTTACCCGAAAGCATAGCTATAATCACTCCTCAGGCAGTAGCACAGTATGAACATATTTACAATGAGGTTACAGTTGTAGTACCTTGTGGATGTTGTGCTAATGTCGGAGCTAGATATGTTGATGGAACACCGGACGATCCGGCAACAGTTGGAACACCTGCCATAACTGTTAGAAGGCAGGCAACTCTTGGTGTTACCAGAACAGCTTAAGAGAGGAGGAGATTATGGATTCTTTATGGAACTTATATGATCTTCTTTGCGAGAAGATTGATGAGGTAGTTAAGAACGGAGACATCTCCCCTACAGAGATGGATTGCGTTTACAAGGCATCAAAGACCATGTATTACATCGAGTGCATAGCAGCTATGGAAGAAGGCTCTGACTCTTATGATGGTGTCAGCGGTAATTGGCCATACTCTAGTAATAACTCTATGAGAAGAGGCAGAAGTAGCAGGTCTAATTATGCCAACACATCCAGAAGATCAAGTCGTCGCAATTATAGCGGACATGACCAGAAGGAAATGATGCTCCAGAAGATCGCCGAGATGCAGAAACAGATCGAAGACATGGAGTAAGATTTAGGCAGTTCAAAATGAAAAGTAAATAGTGAACGGTACCGAGGGCTTCCGTCCTGGAGGCCCTCTAATCCGTTGCAAAATGATATTTTATGAGGTAATTATTATGTCACTATCAAACACAGCCGTACCGATCTATTATGGTCAGTTCAGAAATCAGGTATTAAAGGGCGAAATACCAATTAATAGAGAAATCGCCATGGAAATGAACCGAATAGACGATTTGATTGCTAATCCTAACATTTATTATGATGATGAAGCAATAAACGGCTGGGTAAGTTTTTGCGAAGAAGAGTTGACATTAACTGACGGATCACCATTACATTTATTAGACACTTTTAAATTATGGGGCGAACAGATTTTTGGATGGTATTACTTTACTGAAAAATCGGTTTATGAGCCTTATAAAAATGGTCATGGCGGTCATTATGTAAGAAAAATGATAAAGAAGAGGCTTACGAAGAAACAATATCTCATAGTGGCAAGAGGCGCCGCTAAATCGATGTATGCCTCTACCATTCAGAACTATTTTCTCAATATTGATCCAGATACTACACATCAAATAACTACTGCTCCAACTATGAGACAGGCTGATGAGGTTATGAGCCCAATAAGGACTAGCATTGTTCGTGCTAGAGGAGATTTATTTAAGTTTTTAACTGATGGATCCCTTCAGAATACTACAGGAAGTAAGGCTGATAGAGTAAAATTAGCATCAACCAAGATGGGAATACAGAATTTCCTTACTAATTCATTGCTAGAAGTAAGACCGATGAGTGTCGATAAATTACAAGGATTAAGGCCTAAAATATCGACAGTTGATGAGTGGCTTTCTGGTGATATAAGAGAAGATGTTATAGGTGCTATAGAGCAGGGAGCATCGAAGCTCGATGACTATTTAATAGTTGCCATGAGTTCCGAAGGAACTGTAAGAAATGGATCGGGCGATACTATTAAAATGGAGCTCATGTCAATTCTTAAAGGTGAATTTATAGCACCTCAAGTTAGTATTTGGTATTATAAGCTCGATGATATTGAAGAAGTAAATAATCCAGCAATGTGGATTAAAGCAAATCCAAATCTTGGGAAAACTGTTCAGTATGAAGTATATCAAGAAGATGTAGAAAGAGCTGAGAAAGCTCCCTCCACTAGAAATGATATTTTAGCGAAAAGATTTGGCATACCCATGGAGGGTTATACATATTTCTTTACTTATGAAGAAACTATCCCTCATAAGAGACGTAGTTTCTGGAATATGCAATGTGCTATGGGAGCCGACTTATCACAGGGCGATGATTTCTGTGCTTTTACATTTATATTTCCTCTTAAAGACGGAGCTTTTGGCATTAAGACAAGAAGTTATATCTCATCTAAGACCCTTATGAAACTTCCTATGGCTATGAGAAGTAAGTATGAAGATTTTATAGCAGAAGATAGTCTATGCGTATTAGAAGGTACAGTGCTTGAGATGGATGAAGTATATGATGATTTAGATGCTCATATTAATGCCAATGGCTATGAGATACTATGTTTGGGTTATGACCCATATAATGCTAAGGACTTTGTTAATCGCTGGGAAGTGGATAATGGCGATTATAATATAGTTAAGGTTATACAAGGAGCAAAAACCGAATCAGTACCTCTCGGAGAGCTTAAAAAATTATCAGAGGAAAGACTCCTATTGTTTGATGAAGATCTTATGAGCTTTGCTATGGGTAACTGCATAACTTTAGAAGATACAAATGGTAATCGTAAGTTATATAAGAAGAGATATGACCAAAAGATAGATAATGTAGCCGCCATGATGGATGCGTGGGTTGCATATAAGTTGTGTAAGGATAGTTTTGATTAAAAGGAGTTAATTAATATGTATACGATGACGCCGGATTATTATAGAGAATATATAGCCCATGATATTTATACCTTAAGTAATTTAAATGGTGATGAATACCTTGAACATTTTGGAGTAAAAGGTATGAAATGGGGACATAGAAAAGAAAGAACATCTTATGGTGTTGGTAGAAGAAAAAATGGAAGAAAAGGATTAACAGACGAACAGAAGAAGAAACTTAAAAGAGTAGCAATCGGTGTTGGTGTAGCAGCCGGCATTGGCGCTGCCGCATATGGTGGTTATAAGCTTAACAAGAAAATTGTTAAAAATCTTACTGCTAAGGATATGCGAAATGCAATATCTAATAGAGAACTTAAAAACGAAGCTGCCACTAGAGCATTACGGTCAAAAATGAAATATAATACGCTTCTTGATAAATTAGATAATACGCCAAATACAGATAAGTCTGTTAGAAAAATTTTATCAGATCAGATAGAAAGCGAAAAAAGATGGCATAATGCTATGCGAAATGAAGAAATAAAATATAAGAAGCTGCAGGATTTTTACGCTGATAGAGCCCTTTATGGAAAATATTCAAATAAAGAAAAAGCATCAGAATTATATGATATGGGAAAAAATTTACGTAAAAAAGTTTTAAAAAAGAAACATTAGGAGATATTTATGGGCGAGGAAATAAGATTATATGAATATGATCAGGAAAAACTAGATATTGAATCGGCCTTAGCTCATTTTGGAATTAAGGGTCAAAAGTGGGGTGTTCGTCGATATCAGAATCCCGATGGAACCTACACAGATGCTGGTCGAAAAAGATACGGATTTAAATCAAGAAGAAAAAAAGTAGAAAAGATTTATAAGAGCAAAGAAGAAGCAATAGAAGCAAGAGATTTAAAATATATTAATGCACATAAGTCAGATTATTCCACGAAAGAGCTTAATGATTTAATGAATCGCATTAATACCGAACAGCGTTTAAGTGATATGGCTAATAAAAGTAATAAAGATACTAAGAAGAAAGTAGAAAAAATATTTAAAAGCAATGCATTTAAAGTCATCGCAACCGCATCAATTATAGCATTGACCATAACAAGTTATAATTTTTGGTCTTGGTTAAAGTCTGATGATATTAATGAAACGTTCCAGTTCGGAAAAGAATTAAAGAAAACCGGAAAAGAAATCGGAAGAATTATGGCTAATGATAAGTTTGGAAAATATAAGAACCTACTTAAAAAATATTAAAGGTGATTAATATGGTACAATATACTGCCACGCCAGATTATTATAGAGAATACATTGCTCATGATATTTATTCTATAAATAATACGATTAATGAAGACGAATATCTCGAACATTATGGTGTTCCTGGTATGAAGTGGGGTGTTCGTAAACAGCGGGTTTTGGTCGGAAGAAGAGGAAGAAGATTTATGACGGGGACTCAAAGACCGCGACCAGTTACTACTAAAAGTAGAACATCATCTAAAAAAAGACATCTCACTGATAAGCAAAGAAATACACTTAAGAAAGTAGCAATAGGAGCTGGAGTTGCGGCCGGAGTTGGTCTTGCGGCATATGGCGGATATAAGTTAAATAAAGCCGCTATAAAAAGAGCACAATGGAATGATGAAGTAGGTATGCTTAGAAATTTGGAAAGAGCTAGACAGCATGCTGGAGATGCTGTAAGTAAAAAGCAGTTTGAAGACGCTGCAGAAAGATTTCGTAAGAGACGTGCCGCTGGAAAATACTCAGCAAGATATAAAGTAAGAATGTTACTTTATAATGAATAATCAATAATATGGTAGAAGGAGTAAAATATAATGTATGACTATATTATAACAAAACCGGAATTAAATGAAGAAACTTTAGCCCATTATGGCGTCGTTGGAATGAAATGGGGCGTGAGAAGAGACATAAGAAGAACCGGATCCATAAGTAAAAAGACAAAAAATAAAATAAATAAAGCAATGTCTAAAGCTTCTTATGGTAAAGCAAGAAGAATGCTAAATGCCTCTGAAAAACTTAGAGCAGATTATGAAGGAGAAAAATTATTTTACAATGATGTAAAAAAGAAAAAAACTCAAAAAAATGGAGCTAAGGCATCAAACGCTAAAAAGGGAATACAGCAGTCAAGTGAATTAAACAAATCATTAAGTGCTCAAGCTAAATCAAAAGGATATAGCTATAAAAAAGTAAACGAAGACAAAACAACAAGAAGAGCAAACAGAAATGTAGCAATTGGAGCATTAATGGTACGGCCTCCAGTTATAGGAGCAGCAATTGGCGGCGGAATAAGTGAGTATAAATCTAAAAAATATAAAAAGAGAAACAAAACAAAGAATTCACCGTATATAGTTAATAGAACAAGATATTATAGCAACAAATAATCCTTCAAAATGAGGAGTAAATCATGAGTTTAAGTGAAAGACTTAAACATGGTTGGAATGCATTTCTTAATCCGACTCAGACAATACAGTATAATTACGGACAATCTACATATATTAACCCCTCAAGACCGAGATTGTCAATGGGAAACGAAAGATCTATAGTAACTGCGGTATATAATAGAATCGCTATAGATGTATCCCAGCTTGATATAAAACATGTACGGCTTGACGATTCAAATGAGCGGTTTACAGAAGTTGTAGACGATGGATTAAATCAATGCTTAACAGTAGAAGCAAATAAAGATCAGCCAGCTAGAAATTTTATACAAAGTATTGTATTGTCTTTATTTGATGAAGGAACAATAGCTTTAGTTCCTGTTGATACATCTATAAGTCCGAAGATCTCAGATTCTTATGAAATAAACACATTAAGAGTTGGAAAAATAACACAATGGTATCCAGACCATGTAAAATTACAAGTTTACAATGATAAAACCGGAAAAACAGAAGATATTGTACTTCCTAAAAAGTCAGTGGCAATAATTGAAAATCCATTTTATGTTGTGATGAATCAGCCCAATTCAGTTGCAAAAAGACTTATAAGAAAGCTTAATATCTTGGATGTAATTGACGAACAGTCAGGTTCCGGTAAGCTTGACATAATATTGCAGTTACCAGGCATCATCAAAACTGAAGCTAGAAAGAAGATGGCTGAGGATAGGCGAAAAAATATTGAGACCCAACTGGCGGGATCGAAGTATGGCATCGCTTACATTGATGGCACTGAGAAAGTAACACAGTTAAATAGATCTGTCGAGAACAATCTTATGAATCAGATCACGTTCCTTACGAGTATGCTATATAGCCAGCTAGGTGTGACTGAAGAAGTATTGAGCGGAAAAGCAGATCCACAAACTATGTTAAACTATCACAACAATACTGTTGCGCCCGTAGCAAACGCAGTAGTTGATGCTATGAAATGTAAATTCTTAACCAAAACGGCAAGAACTAGACATCATACCATAATGTATTTCAGAGATCCATTCCGTAATACAACGGTTGATAAGATAGCTGACATGGTAGATAAGTTCACCAGAAATGAAGTAGCTTCTTCAAATGAGATGAGGTCTGCTGTAGGCTGGAAGCCAGTAGAAGATCCTAGAGCTGATGAGTTACGTAATAAAAACTTAAATGCAGAACAGGGTCAAACGCCTATGTATACTGAAGATATGGAAGGTGAAATGGATCCTAGTATGTATGAAGATCCAGCAATGATGGAAGAACAGCAACAACAATCAGAATTACCGGATCCCAAAACAGTTAGGAAGATGAAACTTTCCGAGTTAATGAATCTTTAAAGGAGGAAACATTCAAAATGAGAAGTACAGATTACGATTTCAGCGGTTGGGCCACGCGTAATGATATACGTTGCGCCGATGGCCTAACAATTAGGCAGGATGCATTTGCTGATTGTGATGGTATGGAAGTACCGTTGGTTTACATGCACGATCATAAGGATCCTGAAAATGTACTTGGTCACGCTCTTCTCGAAAATAGGGATGAGGGAGTATATTGTTATGGTAGATTTAATGAAGATACCAAGCAGGGACAGATGGCTAAGGCATTAGTATCACACGGAGATATAACTAGTCTTTCAATATTTGCTAATCAGCTTGTTAAGAAGGGCTCAGATGTTCTTCATGGTGCAATAAGAGAGGTTTCTCTTGTTTTAGCCGGGGCAAATCCTGGGGCAACGATTGATTTTCCGATTCTTCAGCATTCTGATGGATCATATGAGGATATAGAGACTGAAGCTATTATTAGTTTCTCTCAGCCATTATCTGTGAGCGAAGAATGCGCACATTATCTTGATGATGACGATGAATATTCTCTTTATCATGCTGATGATGACGACGATGATGACGATGATAATGAAGATGATCCTACGGTAGAGGAAGTTATGGACACTCTCGATGAAGATCAGCAGAAGCTTCTCGAAGGAATGATGACTTTTTCATATCAGCAGGGATATGAAGACGCCATGAATGGCGAAGGCGCCGAAGAAGGCGAAGAAGACGAAGAAATTGAACAGAGTGCAATAGGAGGTAATGAAATGTACAGAAACGTATTTGAAAGAGACACATATGATACTCTGCAGCATGGCATTGACGCAGAGGATGCTATGGCCATTCTTCATGAATGTGAGACGAGTCATGGCTCGCTTAAGAACACTACTCTTGCCCATGGTATTGATCAGATAGATTGGTTGTTCCCGGAAGCTAAGACAGCTACTGCTACTCCTGGTTGGATTAAGAGAGATATGGGATGGGTCGCTGGCGTTATGGGCGGCGTTCATCATGTTCCTTATAGCAGAATTAAGTCTATGTTCGCTGATATCAGAGAGGATGAGGCTCGTGCTAAGGGTTATATCAAAGACGAGTATAAGAAGGAAGAGGTATTCTCTCTCTTAAAGAGAAGCACCACTCCTCAGACAGTTTACAAAAAGCAGAAGCTCGATCGTGATGATATTATCGATATCACAGATTTCGATGTAGTGGCATGGATCAAGGCCGAGATGAGAATGATGCTCGATGAGGAAATTGCTCGTGCTATCATGATCGGCGATGGAAGACTTGCTAGCTCCGAAGATAAGATCAAGGAAGAGCATGTTCGTCCTATCTGGAAGGATGATGAGCTTTATTCCGTAAAGGTTCGCGTAACATATGATAATGGCGCTACAGATAACGATAAGGCTATCGCTAATATTAAGGCCCTTATCAAGAATCGTAAGCTTTACAAGGGTTCTGGCAATCCTAAGTTCTATACAACTGAGGATGTACTTGCAGATATGCTCCTGATCACCGATACAACTGGAAGATTTATATATGAGTCTGTTCAGGCTCTTGCTAACAAGCTTAGAGTTTCTGACATCGTTACTGTTCCGGTATTTGACAACCAGACAAGAACAGATAATGGTACCACATATCAGCTTCTTGGTATCATGGTTAATCTTCAGGATTACTCTGTAGGTGCCGATAAGGGTGGAGCTGTGAACATGTTCGAAGATTTTGATATCGATTATAACAAGGAGACATATCTGATCGAGACCAGAATCTCTGGTGCTTTGACAGTTCCTTTCTCTGCTCTGGTTCTTGAGACAGCTGTTAATGGTTAATTAATGTAGGAGGTAGAAACGTATGAAGATATTTGGTAAGGGATCACAGAAGTATGCCACAGAAGTTCTCTTCGTTAAGTCTAGTAAGCTTTACACAGATGCCGATAAGACTGTAGAACTTAAGAGAGGAGCAGCAGTTAAGCTTACAGCGGCTCCCGCTAACATATTTATCAATGATGGAACAAGCCTTGTTGGTATTACATCAATTAAGCTTGACGGATCACAGATCGTAGTTGGAGAGACAACTTATAGTATCGCAGCAGATGCATAAAAGGAGTTAAAAATGAGATTTCATGGGAGAGTTGGCTACGCTGACACTATAGAAACAAAGCCTGGATTGTGGGTTGAGAAAATTATATTTAGAGAATATTACGGAGATGTAATTCGTAATAATTCTAGAAATTCTCAAAGTGATAAGATTAATTCAGATATTTTAATAACTAATCAAGTCAGTATAGTAGCCGACCCCTATGCTTTAGGTCATTTTTACAATATTAAATGCATAGAATTTCAGGGGGCTTTATGGCAAGTATCAGATATTGACGCTTCCCAGCCTCCAAGATTAATATTATCATTAGGAGGATTATACCATGAAGACCTGGAGTCAATTACAGGAGGTTCTTCAGGAAATAATGGGACCGAATAATAGAGTATATTTCCAGCCACCTGAAAATCTCAAATTATCATATCCTTGTATAGTATTTCATAGGAATGATGCGCTTAGAAGAAATGCGGATAATATACCATATTTCAAAGCTAAGCGATATAGTGTAACATTAATAACAAAGAACGCAGACAATGATGAGTACATCGATAAATTACTTGACCTTCCGATGTGTGGATTTGAGAGAGAGTTTACAACCGATGGACTTACTCATGAACTGTTTAATATTTACTTTTAAGGAGGTAAAAAAATTATGGCAGCAGGTGCTCTTAAGTGGGACCAGACTGGTGAACGTTTCTATGAAACAGGTGTCGATCACGCAGTTCTGTACCCCTATAACACAACAACTTCAGCATATGATGATGGCGTAGCATGGAATGGTGTTACTTCTATTTCTGAATCACCTTCAGGAGCAGAGTCTAATGCCCAGTATGCCGATAACATTAAGTATCTTGATCTGCTTTCAGCAGAGGAATTTGGAGCTACTCTTGAATGCTTTACTTACCCTGACGAATGGGAACTTTGTGATGGCTCAGTTGCTCCTGTAGCGGGCCTTAATATTCATCAGCAGGCTAGAAAGACTTTTGGTCTTTCATATAGAACTAAGATCGGTAATGACGTATCAGATGATCTTGGATATAAGCTCCATCTCATTTATGGATGTAAGGCAACCCCTTCTGAGAAAGGTTATAACACCGTTAATGATTCTCCGGAGCCTATTGCATTTAGTTATGAGATTAGCACAACACCCGTTAATGTAACAGGGTATAAGGCAACATCTATTCTTACAATAGATTCGACTAAGTTCACAACACAGGAAGCCGCTGCTCGTCTTGCAAGACTTGAGAAGATCCTTTATGGCGCAGATGCAACAACTGAGCCAGTAGCTGAGGCTGTAGCTCCTAGACTTCCTCTTCCTGATGAGGTTATAGGAATTCTTAACGGAACAATAAATAACAATGGCTAATTAACGTTACAAAGTTTTAACAAAGGGCCTTCAAAATGGAAAGTTTTTGGAGGCCCTATTTTATGAATAAGGAGAAAATTATATGTTAAAAAAGACTATGACATATGTAGATTATGATGGAAATGAAAGAACAGAAGATTTTTATTTTAACCTTACAAAGGCTGAAATAATGGAAATGGATCTTAGTGCTTCTGGCGGATTAGACAAGCTCATAACAAAAATAGTAGCAGAACAGGATGGCGCTAAGATTGTCGAGATATTTAAGAAGATAATACTTGGAGCGTATGGCGAAAAGTCTCTTGATGGTAAAAGGTTCGTAAAGAGCCCAGAGTTATCAGAAGCATTTTCTCAGACAGAGGCATACTCAGATCTGTTCATGGAGTTGGCCACAAATGCTGAGAAAGCTGCCGAATTTATCAATGGAATTATTCCGAAGATTGATGGCAATTCAGTAGTAACTCCAGAGGCAATTAAAGAGAAGATAGCATCGCTCCCTGATAAAGAGTTATAAAAATGTTAACAATAACTATACCTGCTGGTGAAATATTTAATTCCGAAACCAATGAGATCATATCTACAAAAGAACAAATATTAACACTTGAACATTCTCTAGTATCATTGTCCAAATGGGAAGCCAAGTGGGGTAAGCCATTTTTAGGTAAAGAGTCAAAAACAAATGAGGAAATGTTAGATTACATCAGATGTATGACCATAACCCAGAATGTTGATCCAAAGGTTTATTCTTTCATAACAACAAAGAATATTGAGGAGATTTCTAAATATATAGAAGCTCCGATGACAGCAACCTGGTTTAATGAAAGAGAGGGAAAAGGAAAACACAATAATGAAATTATTACTTCGGAAATAATTTATTATTGGATGGTATCATTTAATATACCAGTAGAATTTCAGAAATGGCATCTTAATAGATTGTTAACACTTATAAAAGTTTGTAGTATAAAGAATGAACCGCCTAAGAAAATGTCTAAGCGAGAAATATTAGACAGAAATAAGGCTATTAATAAAGCCAGAAGAGCTTCGATGAATACTTCTGGTTAGGGGTAAAATCATGAGGCCAATGATAACTGTAAAAATTGATAATAAATTTTCCATAACTGAAAGATTTTTTGAACGAATTAAAGAACTTAATCATAAAGGAACTTTCGATAAATTTGGACAAATGGGAATAGAAGCGTTGGCCTCCGCAACCCCCAAGGACACTGGTAAAACGTCCGAATCTTGGGAATATGTTATAGAACATAGATTTGGAAAAACATCAATTATTTGGTCAAACATGAACGTAAATGACGGATGTAATGTTGCCATATTATTGCAATATGGACACGGTGTTAAAGGTGGTGGTTATATTCAGGGAAGAGATTTCATAAATCCAGCAATCCAACCCATATTCGATCAAATAGCGAAGGATGCGTGGGATGAGGTGATTAGAGTATGAGTAATGTCATAGAAAACAGAGTTGTCGAAATGCAATTTGACAACGCTAACTTTGAAAAAAATGTGGCGACAAGTATGACTACTCTTGATCGTCTTAAGCAAAGTTTGGATTTTTCGGGGTCTGCGGACTCATTAAATACTGTACAAAAAGCAGCAAAAGAATTAAATGGCGTTTCTTTAAATGGAATAGCCGAGTCTTTAGCTGCTATACAAGAACGATTCTCAACCATTGGAATCATAGGAATGACCGTCATTCAGGATTTAACTAGTGCTGCATTAGGTGCTATAGCTAATGTTGGTCGTAAATTCTTTGGAATGATTACTACTGGTGGTATTAATCGAGCCATGAATATTGAAAAAGCTAAATTCCAGCTAGAAGGTTTGGGAATAGCCTATAAAGATGTATTCGACGAAATCGATTATGCCGTTACCAATACTTCATTTTCTTTAGATGCCGCTGCTCAGGCCGCAGCACAGCTATCAACTGCTGGACTAGATTATGACGAAGTTATATTTACCCATCAAAAAGACCAAAAAGAAATAACTGAGATGGGAATGGCTTTAAGGGCCGTATCTGGTGTTGCCGCACAGACGATGACTGATTACGGAACAGTTGCAAGATATTTTCAAGATGTTGCAAATGTTGGAAAAGTTACAGGAGCAACATTGACATATATGACACAGGTATTAAATTTGCCTGTTAAACAAGATCTTGCAGAAGGACTTAAAGCAATAGCTGACGGTAGTTATGAGGCCACCGAAGAAGTTAAAAAAAACGCTCAAGCTTTAGTTAAAGGCACTGAGGTTTCTGTAGAAGATATTGAGAAAATGTGTCAAAAAGGTTATATAACATTTGATACTTTTTCTACTATAATGTTTAATAAATATGCTGATCACGCCGTTGAAGCTAATAGAACTATTTCCGGCGTAATGGATAATATTAGGTCAGCTTTTGCAAAGATAGGCGCAGAATTTGTAACGCCTATAGTACAGATAGATGGCGCCGTAGTTCATATGCTCGATTCATTCCGAGCAAAAGTAAATGAATTTAAGGGTTATATTATACCCTTTGCAAAACTTACAACCGATTCTATAAATAAGGTTGCAACATTTATTGGTACATCATTTGATAAGTCTAATCTAAAATGGGTTGAACCATTTTTTACCGGGTTAGGCGGAGTTATAAAAGGCGTTACCGATTCATTAATACAAGTGATGCATGCGTTCCAAAATGTATTTCCCAAACAAGTTCCAGATAAATTAAAGGAATTTAGTGAAGGATTTAAAAAGTTTGGAACCATATTTGCAAATAAGAGATCTAGTATTAGTGGATTAGAAGATGTCCATAAAGCTTTTTACAGTTTCTTTAATTTAATGAAGTCTTTAGGTAATGTATTGAAGATATTTACAGAACCCTTTAAGGCTTTTATAAATGCATTCTTTGACTCCGGGAGTAATATAGAGATATCTTTAGATACTATAATAGCATCTATGGATAAAATGGCAGAAATGCTAAATACTTCTGAGAATTTGAAAAAAGCAGCTGAAAATATGTCTAAAATTGGACATATTTTGGGACAAACATTCAGAGGAATAGTTGATGGTATAGTTATATCTATACAATCATTAAAGCAAGGAGGGTTAAAAGGTCTAGTAGATTCAGTTTTAAATAATATCATACGAGAATTAGGAGATGGTATTATATATTTAGCTGAGATATTAACAGGAAGAAATTTAAGCGAAGCATTTACATCATTTAATCATGGTGTCGATAAAATGAGAGAATTTTTCTCTAAATTTATTGATGCTTGTTCATCTGGTATAACGGGTATTAAAGATTTTATATCTCAGTTAAAAGAAAATCTCGGTAAATTCCATATAGACACTTCCGGAATAAGTGAATTCTTTGATGGGATAATAGAAGAGATGAATCCTTTAGATAAGGTATTGCAATTTACAACTAATATATTCCAGTCGTTTTTAGATTTTTTAGGTTCTATAGTTCCTGGAATAATAAATATTGGTAAAGGTTTAGTTAAAGGATTTGCTTCTATTATAAAAGGAATATTTAAAGCTTTAAATGGTGAGAATCTTTCAGAAGGATTAAATAAAGCATTAGGAGCAACATTCCTTTATAATTTAAAGAATGTATTTATTCAAATAAGAAAATTATTAAATAGTTTTGGTATAACTAAAGGTACAGGTCCTTTAGGTGCATTTAATAATTTTATGCAGCAATTACAAGATACATTCTTACAATTTGAACGATCATTTAATGGAAGTTATTGGCTTAGTGTTGCCGGTGCAATTTTAACGCTAGCTTTTGCAATGTCTATTTTAGCCGGGATAGATTCTGATAAATTAGCAGAAGCAACAGCAGTAATAGTTTCATTAATGGCCGAAATAGGTATAATAACAAAGAAGTTGTCGATTACAGATGGTAAACTTAATTTTGCCGATGGAACTTCTGGATTAATAGCCATGGCCGTTGCTGTTTCTATATTAGCTGGAGCCATGAAAAAGATAGCTAGTATAGAAGATCCAAATCAATTAATAGCTTCTTTAATATCTATTGAAATATTAATTGGAACATTATATGCCGTTGCTAAAAGTTTATCAACCGTCGGTAAAGATAAAATGCAAATGCTAAAAGGAGCTAGCGGATTAATAGCTATGGCTATTGCCGTTAGAATATTAGCATCTGCTATGAGTAAAATAGCCGATATACCTTTAGATAAACTTGCCGGAGCACTTGGTTCAGTAATGGTACTAATTGCATTAATGGCTGAATTTGTAAAATTTACCCAAAGTAAAGATATTGCTACTGGTAAGTTTTACGATAAAACAAAGATATCAACATATTCTGATAATATGATATCTATTGGTTTGGGTTTAATGGCTTTGGCTGGTGCAATAAAGATATTGGCATCCGCAGCAAAAGATTTTGCAGAATTAGATTGGGAGCAGCTTGGTAAAGCTGGTGCAGCTATAACCATTTTAATGGCTGAATTAGCCGCTTTCACAAAAATAACCGGTGATACTAAACGAATAGTATCAATTGGTATTGGTATGATTGCCATAGCTGCTAGTATGAAGATATTTGCATCCGCAGCTAAAGATTTTGGAGGCTTAGACTGGGAGCAGCTGGGTAAAGCTGGAGCGGCCATAACTGGTATAATTGCGGCAGTAACACTCTTAAGTAAATTTACAGCTGTTAGTGGCAGTGCTGCAGGTTTCTTCAATGATCAAGGTGGATTTGTAAAATCTGTACAGAGTCAAAATCTTATACAATTAGGCGTAGGTCTTATAGCTTTTGCTGCGGCAATGAAGATATTTGCATCTGCTGCTGAAGATTTTGGATATCTAGATTGGGGCGACTTAGGAAAAGCTGGTGCAGCATTATTAGGTTTGTTCACTGGGATATCTTTGTTTACGCATTTTACGGACGGAAAAAATCTTGTATCTTTATCTGGTGGATTATTGTTATTCTCGACGGCATTACTTGTTTTAGCTCCGGCACTTAAATTACTTTCTAGTATTCCTTTCGGAGCATTATTAATTTCTCTTGGAATGGTCGCGGGATTGCTATTAACTTTAGCTGTAGCGGCAAAAGCGACAGAAAATGTTCAAGGCAGCATGAGATCTTTGTGTGCAACCTTGTTATTATTTGGTGCTGCAATGGCTGCCGTAGGTGTTGGTTTAATGCTATTATCTACCGGCGCGATTACAGCTGCTGGAGCAGTAGGTGCTATAGTATTAGTTGTAAGAGAAATTATATTTGGAATTATCAACACAATAGGTGATGGTATTCCACTTATAGTTGAAACATTATTTAGATTAATAGACGAGATATTAAATACTTTAGAAGAAAGGATTCCGTCTATTGTTGATTCATTACTTAATATTGTTATAAAGATATTTGAGGTTTTAACTTCTAGAGTTCCGGAAATGGTTAGCTCTATTACAACATTTGTGATGGCGGTAGTAGATGCTTTAGGATTAGAACTTGGAACGATAGATCCAACATCATTTATAGCTGCTGCGGTAGGTATAGCGGCATTTATATCTATATTAGGTAATACTGCAAGAATAGCACAAAAGAATATTTTGGGCGTGGCACTTATAATGGCTGTAATGGCGGAAGTGGCATTGTTATTCTTGTTAATAAGTTCTATTGACGCGGCAACAACACTAACAATTGCAGAGAGTTTATCAGGCACCATGCTTGCACTTAGTGCTGCAATGTTTATAATTAGTAAAGTTCCAGTCGCCGCAGCTGCACAAGGTGTTGCAGGTTTAGCTATAGTGATAGCTGGTATCGCTGCTATATTAGCCGCTCTTGGTGGACTTAATCAAATTCCTGGATTTTCTTGGATAATTGATGAGGGAACTAAAGTATTAGGTCAAATAGGAACGGCTATAGGCGAATTCTTTGGTAACATTGTTGGCGGATTCGCTGAAGGAATGGCCAGCTCTTTACCTAAAATAGGGGCAAGTTTATCACAATTTATGTTGGCTGCTCAACCGTTCTTTATCGGAATTAAAATGATTGACGATAAAGTATTGGATAGTACGCTTAAATTGGCGGCCGTTATATTAGCAATAACTGCTGTAGATGTTATAAACGGATTAACATCATGGATAACTGGCGGTAGTTCGTTTGCTGATTTTGGAAAGCAGTTAGCATTATTTGCTCCATATTTTGCGTCTTATTATGGATTTATAAAAGACATTAAGCCAGAAGTCGTTGAAGCTTCTGCTAATGCTGCACTAGCTTTAGCCCAAATGGCTAATAATCTTCCGAAAGAAGGAGGATGGATACAAAAGATCACAGGAGAGGGAAGCTTAACCGATTTTGCTGAACAGCTTGTTCCATTCGGAAAGGCTATGGTTAAGTACGCCGATTCTGTAAAAGACTTAGATGTTACGGTAGTTGAGAAATCAGCGTCTGCTGGTAAAGCGCTCACCGAATTAGCAAATACTGTTCCAAATAGTGGCGGCGTAATAGCTAAATTCGTTGGCGAAAATAATATGGATACTTTCGGACAGCAATTATGTGTGTTCGGAGCAAATTTAGCTCAGTATTCTAAAAATGTAAAAGACGTAGATCCAACAGTTGTTGAAAAATCTGTTGCAGCTGGTCAAGCATTATCGGAATTGGCCACGAATTTACCAAATACCGGCGGATTAGTAAGTTTGTTTACCGGCGACAATGATATGGGTAAATTCGGTAATCAACTAGTAAGATTTGGTCAATCTCTGGCTGACTATTCTAATATAGTTGGTGGAGAAGACGGCATTAAAGCTGATGTAATTCAGAAATCAGTTGATGCTGCTGGCGCATTATCGGCTTTAGCTAATGGATTACCATCTAGTGGTGGTCTTGGTGAATGGCTATTTGGTGGTACAACCGATTTAGATACTTTTGGTAATCAGCTTGTATCATTTGGATATTCAATGACTAATTTCTCAGCTAGTTTAGCTGGTGTCGAGTTAAGCAATATTACGGACGTAACTACTGGTTGTACAGCATTGATAGATCTTGCCAATAAGCTTCAAAATATTGATACTAAGGCACTTAAAGATTTTGGAAAGGACGCTTCGTCATTTTCTGAAAGCCTTGGAAAGCAGGGCACTTCTAGTATACAAGAGTTCGCTAATGCGTTTAATACCTCGGAGTCAATTATTATACCGGCAATTGAATATATGGTAGATTTGGTTCTTGAATATATCAAGCTTAAAATGCCAGAATTCAAGAGAAAAGGCGAAGATGCGACAATATCATTTGCCGAGGGTATGAAAAACAAGATTTATCAGGTGCGAATGGCAGTCGATCAGATATGTCAGGAAGCATTTAAGAAATTTAGTACTAATATTAATTCACAAAAATTTTATACCTATGGTCAATATGTATCAGAGGGATTTGCCAAAGGTATGGAAGACGGTCTAGACAGAATTAGAAAAGCTGCTGATGAAATGGTAAAGCAGGCAGAAAGAGCAACAACAGCCAAAGCCAAAATTGACTCACCATCTAAGTTGTTTAGATATTATGGTAAATTTATACCTCAAGGATTTGCTCTAGGTATACAAGATGATACCGATATTGTGTCTGAGGCATCAGAAAGTATGATAGACAAGGCTTACGAGTCAATGTCAAATTCCATACTTTCTGTATTTTCTCTAATTGATGAGAATATTGACCATGCTCCTGTTATTTCTCCGGTATTAGATTTAACAAATTTGAGAAATAATGCGGGGGCAATTAACGATTTATTTAATCGTAGTATTGCAGTTGGTCGGATTAATGCTAGTTCAGCAGTATTTAGTGCTGGCAATATTTCGGCTAATGGAAACCTTCAAAATGGAAAGCAGATTGGAGGTACAACATTTATACAAAATAACTATTCGCCTAAAGCTCTGTCTAGAGCTGAAATTTATAGGCAAACTAATAATCAGTTCGCCCGTTTTAGGCAACAGATGGGTTAAGGAGAGAGCGTTATGATTAATGCCATAACCGTTATTAATTATTTAGATCGAATGTTGACTTTAGAACTCGCAGCCCCCGAGAAATCGGGGCTGTGGGTTAAGTCAGTAACTGGTATAGGTTCGGGAAAAGCAGCAATTAATGTTACAAATATGGCATCTAATGATGGCGGGATATTTAATTCATCAAGAGCCGAAACCAGAAATATAGTCCTTACTTTGGGAATGTATGATGTTAATATAGAGGATAATGAATGGTCAATTGAAAAGGCCAGACTGCTTACATACGATTACTTTCCAAAGAAACGAGCAGTAACTCTGATATTTCATACGGACATTAGAGATCTTTACATAGATGGATATGTGGAATCTAATGAACCTGATATTTTTAATAAAGAGGAAACGGCAGCTATTAGCATTATTTGTCCAGATCCTAATTTCTATGAGGCTAATGGCGGGCATAATGTTGACTTAGCTCAGATAGTCGATAACTTCGAATTTCCTTATAGTAATGAGTCGTTATCTGAAAATTTGACAGAATTTGGACTAATTCAGGTAGGCATATCAAAGGCGTCTGTTCCTTATTATGGTGATATAGAGACAGGCATGCATTTTAGAATTAGATTTTTTGGACATGTCGAAGGATTAAGATTGTATGACTTACAAACAGGTGCTAAAATAGTTATCGATGATTCGAAATTCGATTCTGAAGAATTTCCTAACGGAATAATTGCCGGAGATATAATAGATATACACACTGTACGAGGTAATAAATCTGCAACCATAACTAGAGAAGGCGCAACATATAATATTATGAATTCTCTTGGTATGGATCCGGTTTGGTTTCAGCTATATCCAGGATCAAATCTATTTGGATTTCACGCAGATGTTGGCCTAGAGTTTATAGATATTAGTATCTCATTTGAAGAGGCATATGAGGGTGTATAAATGATAGACATTAAAGTTATAAATGATAATTATGAATTAGAAGGTATAATAGATACATATGAATCATTTATATGGACCGATAGGTTTGATTCTTATGGCGATTTTGAACTTTATACGCCTTTTAACAATTATATTTTAAATATATGTCGTCAAAATTATTATTTAGCAATTGATGAATCTCCACATAACATGATAATTGAAGATATTATGGTTCAAACAGATGCGGAGAACGGAAATCATTTAGTAATTAAGGGAAGATCCCTTGAATCTATATTGGATAGGCGAATAGTTTGGCATCAAACAACTATATCGGCTAGTACGGATCACACATTATTAACCGGCATTACTCAATTGCTTACGGACGCATTCATTAAGCCAAAACAGGAAGTTCCACAAAGAAAAGTTGATAATTTTTATATTAAGAAGCCAGAGTTAAATTTTTTGATCGAGGAATTTGAAATCGAAAAAACTCAGTTTACTGGAGATTCTTTAGATTCTATAGTGATGGATATTTGTGATTCATTCGAGATAGGCTATAGAATACTATTCGGATATCAGATTAAAAAATTATATAATGAGATAGAAGTTTGGGATGCAACTAATAATAACTGGGTGATTAAATCTAATATCGATGATTTTGACATGTTCTTCGAATTATATTTGGGTTATGACAGAAGTTATGACCAGCCAGAGGGTAGTGATCTACCATATGTGGTATTTAGTCCCAATTTCGATAATATTATTAATACTAATTATCTAGATAGTATTAGTGGTATGAAAAATGTTACTCTTGTTTTAGGAGAAGGCGATGGTACCACTAGAAAAAGATTAATAGTTGGTAAGGAAGCCGGACTACAACGACGTGAGCTGTATACGGACGCCCGAGATTTACAAAAAAGAGATTATGGAAGTCAATATACATTAGCTTTAAAACAAAGAGGTATCGAGAATCTATACGATAATAGTAGAATGACAAGTTATGAAGGAGAGGTCGAGCCATTATTATCATTTGTTTATGGTAGAGATTTCTTTATGGGAGATACAATACAAATATCTAATGAGTATGGCATAAGTGGTAAAGCAAGGATAATAGAATGGATTAGATCGGAATCCGATACAGGATTAAATGTTTATCCAACATTTTCCGGAATACAATTTATTGATGAACGTACTCAAGAAGATGATGAACCGGAGGAATAATATATGGATTTATCATATGGATTTTATAACTCACAGAATCAAGACAGATTATATAATGCCACAGATTTTACAAAGATATTTGACGGTATAATTCAGGATGGCGTTTTTCAGACAATAGGTGATCATTTTCAGGTAACACAAAATACCGGAAGTGATAACAAATGTAAAGTTAAGACTGGAAAAGCTTGGTTAGATCATACATATACTGTTAATAATATAGTACAGACGCTTTCATTTGATCGCGTAACGGTTGACTTATATTCAAGAATAGATGCGGTTGTCATAGAAGTTAATCAAACAACTAGAACCAATGATATTATAGTTATTAAGGGTGTCGAATCAGACAATCCTGTAAAGCCATCGTTAGAAGATCCGCTAGATGCAAATAATAAAAGATATGCATTGGCGTATATTACGCTTAAAGGATCTGAGAATATCACGGTTGGTGGAGAGACAATAAGTGTTATAAAAGATGCTAACATAGAAAATAATGTCGGAGCTAACAATAATCAAGATGCTACACATCCATTATTACCTTATGTTGCGGGAGCAATGCAGTTATTTGATTCGGAAACAGTAAGCCCTTTAGTTAATCAGATGTATGCCGCTATAGAGTATTGGTTTGAAAATGAGAAAGATACATTATCATCTGATGCTGCCGTACATTTACAAGAAGAAATTAATGATATGATAACTGTTGGAACTACTCCGCTAACAAGTTTGTCTCAACTTGGAGAAGGTAAGATATATCTTCAGTATGAGGAATAAATTATGGCTATATTTATTAAAGATGATAATCATGTTAGAACTTCACCATTAATAGTTAATACATTAAAAGAAAATGTATCAATTGAAATGAATGATATTTCTCCCGGGGTCACATCCGATGCTAATGCGTCAACCGTAGTTGAGTATGCTTCTTATTTATTAACTGATTCCTCATTAAATCAAATGCCGTTTCAAGTTTCTTCTATATCTGATGGTGAGAATATTTTTATAGTTTCGTCAAATAATGCGGGTTCTGCAGAAATAGCGAATAATTCAATCATTCGATTATTTATAGATAATGGATCGTTAAATGGGCAAGTATATAAACCGTTTGATCATAATGAGTATAATGAATTTTTAAGAGGAACATATGTTACATATGATGAATCGCCAGGATATGGCTTTATTTCCTTTATGTTTCGAGGAGAATTACATGTTATAGGTCATATTTGCCGTACCGATGAAGATATGTCGGGAGATCGTAGATATAGAAAAGGCATGTATCGTTTTAATGCCGATTATGGTAGTTGGTCATATGACTTAACCCCATTTGCAAGCGGTAGTAACATTTTTAATGCAGCTTATATTAATTCGTTATGTGCTTTGGCTACATATAAAAATGAATTTAATCTTGATGGTGGTTTTTATATAGCATCACCGAATAGCGGACTATATAAATACCAATATAGAGAAGAGTCATTTGAAAAAATTGGTACGGTTACTTATAGCGATATAGAACGTTTTAAACTTCTATTTTTTCATAATGAAGAATTATATACTGTAGCAACAACCCATCTTGCTACAGCGACAAATTTATATAAAGTAAATTTAACAACTGGGGAATTGACATTATACGATACTTTATTTACTACAAATAACAATAATGTTAGACTATCTCAAAACATATTCATCATACAAAATGATTTACATTTCATTATACAAGAACCAAATAATCGTTGGAGTAGTCATTATATTTATGATTGGTATGATATGAAATTACAAAATGATAAGATACGTGGAACCTCGGATATACAATATTTAAATCCTAGTAAATATGGAGTGCAATGGTTACGTAATTCATCGTCCGATAAATATGAGTTATATCATTTAGGAGGGTATCCTCTTTCTAGAAAAGTAAACAAAATTTTTAATACCGAATTTGAAATCTTCGATGATATATTAGATTCATGGGCACAATA
>JAEEGL012173462.1_pt1 | contig 29504 bp, 24 predicted proteins | sample 9134231 | NCBI WGS metagenome assembly JAEEGL01 (sample SAMN16246548, study PRJNA631951) | gut metagenome | biome: gut microbiome; feature: rumen; material: fiber-attached | host: Bos | place: Iran: Karaj | collected 2018-10
ACTCCCACATGGGCATGGGTCATTTCTACCTACTTTATCACTTTTCTTTTGTTTTTTTACTTGGTCTTTGCCATCGTTTGTGATCATTTTTTTAGCAACTGTTGTTCTTTCTGTGTTATGTCGTATTTCTGATTTTAATAGGTAGATAGATATTTCAGTATTAATTTTATTTAACATGTTATCAAATAATTGATAACCTTCCATAGTATAGGCTTGTAATGGATTTTCGTTAGCATATCCTCTTAGGCCTACACCTTCACGTAAGTGACTCATGGTACTGATGTGATCCATCCAGTTAGAGTCAATTACTCTAAGAGAAATGGCTTTTTCAAATTCATTAGTTATTTCTTTTGGAACATCTGCTAATTTTTCCTCATAATCTTTTACTACTTTATCATATATAATGTTTACTACTTCTTCAGGATCTTTACTTTGAATTTCAGAAATAGTTAATCTATATTTCTTTAAAAGGTTTTCATTTGATGCTTCAATTATTTCGTTGTAATCATTATCTGATAATTTTTTTGATTCGATTAGATGTGACATTACTAAGTTATTTACATGTTCTCTAAAGCCATTTAGGACGGTTTCATGAATAGATTCGTTATCTAATATTTCATTACGTTTTTCATAGATAATGGCTCTTTGATTATTCATAACATCATCATAACTAAGTAAATGTTTTCTTATATCAAAGTTATTACCTTCAACTCTTTTTTGGGCTGTTTCAACAGTCTTTGCAAACATATTATTTCTTATTGCTTGATCTCCTGAGAAGCCAATGCTTTCCATCATTGTTTTATATTTATCGGAACCAAATCTTACTAATAAATCATCTTCAAATGAAACAAAGAATTGGCTAAATCCTGGGTCGCCTTGTCTACCAGCACGTCCACGTAACTGGTTATCAATACGACGTGATTCATGTCTTTCTGTGCCAATTACGCAAAGTCCACCTAATTCTTTAACACCAGGGCCTAATTTAATATCGGTTCCACGACCAGCCATATTGGTAGCAATAGTTACAGCACCTTTTTCTCCGGCTTTAGCAATAATTTCAGCTTCACGAGCATGATTTTTAGCATTTAATACTTCGTGAGGAATATGCTCTTTAGTTAATAATTTACTTATTAATTCACTGGTTTCAATGGCAATAGTACCGACTAAGATGGGTTGACCTAATGCATGTCTTTCTTTAATTACTCTGACAATGGCATTATATTTGCCCTGTTTACCTGAATATAATAAGTCAGTAGCATCCTCTCTTATTACTGGTTTATTAGTTGGAATAGTTATAACATACATGTTATAGATATTTCTAAATTCTTCTTCTTCTGTTTTGGCAGTACCAGTCATACCAGATAGTTTTTTATACATTCTGAATAGATTCTGGAAGGTAATTGTCGCTAGAGTTTTAGTTTCTTCATTTACTTTTACTCTTTCTTTAGCTTCGATAGCTTGATGTAATCCTTCAGAGAAAGCACGTCCTGGCATAAGTCTACCTGTAAATTGATCGACGATGATAACCTCTCCTTCTTGTACTACATAATCAACATCTTTAAACATAAAGTAATTGGCTTTTAACGCTAAATTGATATGGTGTACTAAAGCGGTATTATTAATATCATATAAGTTATCAATTTTAAATACTTTTTCGCATTTATGACTACCTTCATCAGTTAAACTGATAGTTCTAGTTTTTTCATCTTTAATATAATCTACATTCTCTTTTAGGCTTTTTGCAAACATGTCTGCTTGTTCATAAAGATTGACATTTTGCATTACTCCACCAGAAATAATTAATGGTGTTCTAGCTTCATCAATTAAGATGGAATCGACTTCATCGATGATGCAGTAATTAAGTGGTCTTAATACTCTGTCTTCTTTTCTTACTACCATATTATCTCTTAGATAGTCAAATCCTACTTCATTGTTTGTTGTATATGTAATATCTGAATTATAGACTGCTTGTTTTTCTTGTGGTGATAAGCTTCTTAAATTGACACCAACAGATAGTCCTAAAAAGTTAAAGATTGGACCCATCCATTCAGCATTTCTTTGGGTTAGGTATTCATTGACGGTAACGACATGTACGCCTTCACCTGTCAAAGCATTGACATAGGCTGGAAAAATGGTTGTCAATGTTTTACCTTCACCAGTTTTCATTTCCGCTATATTACCATAATGAATAGCTAAGCCACCTAATAACTGAACAAAGTATGCTTTTTCGCCAATTTGACGATAAGCTACTTCCCTTATCGTAGCAAAAGCTTCGACCAAGATATCTTCAAGCGTCTCACCATTTGCAAGTCTTTTCTTGAATTCATCGGTTTTAGCCGCTAATTTTTTATCAGACATTTTACTGTATTCAGCGTCTAGGGCATCTATCTTTTCAGCAATAGCAGTAAATCTTTTTAATTCTTTAGTTTCATTATCAAACATATTTTTAAATATTTTTAGCATGTCTTCACTTCCTCATATGTATTTTATCAAAAAAAAGTTAAAATTACTAGTCATTTATACATAAATAATTAAAATTAGTTAAGAATAATATTGGGTGATAAAAGTGGCTAAAAATAAGTCCCATAAGACTAAATCATGTAATGATAATATGAACAAGACTAAAACTAATAATAGTACTAGTAATTGCTCAGATAATAACATGAAAGAGTCTAGCCTAAATAAAAGTGACCTTTAAGGTTGCTTTTATTTTTATAATTTTGTGACAACGATAATACTTATGATTACGCATGCCATGTCTGCCAAAAGACCAATAATTAAAGAATGCTTTATCTTTTTAATTTTAACACTTGAATAATACATGCCAATAATGTAGATGGTAGTGTCTGTACTACCTGAAATAACTGACGCTATTTTAGCAACTAAGCTATCTATCCCATAACGAGACATCACACTATTTAAAAGCATTAAGGATGAGGATGATGATATTGGTCTTAGGATTGCTACCGGTAAAATTTCTTTAGGAATAAATTTTAAATTAATTAGTTTAGTTAGATCCATGATAATATTACTTTTAACTAGGACTGTGACCGATATAATCATGGCAAAGATGCTAGGAAATATTTCTAAGGATAGGTTTAATCCTTCTTTAACACCATTTATAAATTCATCATAGATATCTACCTTTTTATATAGACCATAAATAATAACTATTAGTGTTATTATTGGGATTATTACTTTAGAGAATATTATCATGACTTCACCACATAAAATAATCTATCAATTAATAGGCCAAATAAACAGGATAAAGAAGAGGTAATCATAATATATGGAATAATGGCTTCAGGGTTAATACTTCCATACATCATTCTTAGAGAAATAATTGTCGTAGGAATTATGGTAACGGATGCAGTATTCATAACTAAAAAAGTAATCATACTTCTTGAAGCAATATCTTTATTTTTATTTAATTTTTGCATTTCTTTAATAGTCTTTAAACCGAATGGTGTAGCAGCATTACCAAGGCCTAGCATATTCATAATAATATTTGTCCCAATGTAACTAAAACATGGACTATCTTTAGGTATTTCGGGGAAAATTACTTTAAGTATTGGAGTTAAAACTTTTGCTAATTTATCTAAAAGTCCGCTTTTTTTAGCAATATTCATAATTCCTAACCATAGACACATTATAGGAATAATTGATAATATTAATTCGATACCTTTTTTAGATGAATCCAAGAGATAATTAGAGATATCTAAGTTACCAGTAATTAAACTATAAATAATACCTATTATAAAGAAAAAAGCGAAAAGATAATTAATCACGAAACCACTTCTTTTTAGGTTTTACTCTTTTGGCATAGATATCTTCTTTATGAACTAAGGTATTATCTAGATAAATATAGTTTGTACCTACTTTATCACCAGTTTTATAATTTTTCTTTTTTTCTAATTTTATATGGGATATTAATTTTCTAGATTCATTCTTTTTTAAAGTTAAGTAGACATCATTTTTTATATATAGTTTGTCATAATAATTATCTTTTAATACTTGAAAGCGTTTTTTATTTAAGACTTTAATACTTTGATAATTATTAAAAGCATATTGATATAATGATTTATGGGTATTCCAATCATCTGAATCGTTAATAGTGACAACCACTAAATTCATATTGTCTTTAGTAGCAGTTGACACCAACGTTCTTTTAGCTCTTTTAGTATACCCTGTTTTCCCTCCGGTAACATAATTTTCAGATAATAATTTATTTTTATTATGCCAGACGTAAGTTTTTAAATTAGTTTTAACTACATGTTTTTTTGTTTTGACAATTTCTTTATACGTATCATTTTGCATAGTATATCTAGTAAGTAAGGCCATATCATAAGCAGTTGATTTATTACCTATTTTATCAGTATCTAAGCCACTAGCATTATAAAAAACAGTATTTTTCATGCCTAATTCTTTGGCTTTTTTATTCATTAATTTGACAAATTCTTCTTCAGTCCCTGAAGTATACGTAGCAATAGCTATAGCAGCATCATTACCACTTCTTAGCATTAGTCCGTATATTAAATCAATTAGTTTTATTTCTTCACCTATAGATATATAAATACCTGATCCATAACTTTTGCTAATTGAAGAATCAACTTTAACAATATCATTAATATCATTATTTTCAATTGCTAAAATAGCCGTCATTATTTTGGTAATACTGGCAATCAATCTAGGACTATCTTTATTTTTACTAGCGAGTACTCTTCCTGAATCCATATCCATTAAGACATATTCATAAGCACTAGATGTAGAAGCCTGGACATGTGGGATAAAAAGACATAAGCACAATAAAAACAACAATACTTTCTTCATATTTTCACCTATTTAAATATATGAATTATATTGTTGTTTATACTTTATTTAGTTTTACTCTTTTTATATGTTTCATAGTGGACTCTTTGAACAAGACCCATTGAAAATAATAAGGTTATTGTATAACTACCTCCATAAGATAAGAATGGTAATGGAACTCCAGTTAATGGACCTATATTCAAAACTCCGATTAAGTTTATTGAAATATGGAATAGTAAATAGGCAAATACACCATAAGCAATAATTGAATTACCTAAGTCAGTAGCTTTTCTAGCTATTTTTAATACTCTATATAAAATAAACATATATCCAAATATTATTATTAATCCAACAATTAGTCCCCACTCTTCGACAATGATTGGGAAGATGAAATCAGTGTGAGCTTCTGGTAAATATAAATACTTTTGGGTGCTTTCACCAATTCCTTTACCGGTTAAGCCACCATTCTTTAAGGCAATAATACTGTTACATAATTGATATCCTGTCTTATCTTCATATCTTTCACAGGGATTCATAAACTGGAATCTTTTTAATTGATAATCTCTTAGAAATGAGCCTCCTGTCAAGATTAGTATTAGTGCCACTAGGACAATACCACCAATAAATATTTTATTGATAGGTCCTTTGGTTTCTCTTTTTAAAGGTAAGGCATAAAAGATTAAAAGCACAATACCGAAGATAACAAAGGCTGTTCCAAAGTCCGGTTGCATGGCAACTGAAACAATAATTATAAGGGAAATAATAATTGGTTTTAAAAGAGTCCATTGGTTATCTAATTCATTTTTATGTTTGCTGTAGTAGTATGCAAGATATAAAATAACAATAATCTTACCTATTTCACTTGGCTGGACAGTTATTATTTTCAAATCATACCAGCTTTGACTAGAATTATAAACAGCTCCATATGCCATTAAACCAAATAATGAAATAATTAAAATGACAATCATTACTGGGGAGGTATTCTTAAATAATTTTGTGGGAAAATAGATGGCTACCAAGAAACCAATCATCCCTATTAGCATAAATAGGGTCTGTCTTATCAAATAGAAGTAAATACTATTATGGTACCTCATATATGATGCCATTGAGGAAGCACTTAAAACCATGATAAGACCAAATATCATGAAAACAAACATGACAATTAGTAATGTTTTATCTAGTTTTGTAGACTTTTTCATGATATCACTATCCTTTATATAAGTGTAGCAAATAGTTAAAAAAAAGTAAACTTAAAATAATAAGTCTACTTCTACTTGACATTATTTTTCGAATTCGCGCTATACTAATTTGTAAGTTCTAGAAATAATCCTTTCATCGAATTGGGTACTAAATCTTCTGCTTTAATCTTATCATTAAATATTAGCTTATTTTTAGTTTTGGTAGGTAATCTTTCATATTCGTTATTACGTATTTTTTCTCTTAATTCTCTTTTAGATGGATTATTATCTTTGGTGATATTTATATAATATGTTAGTTTATTGCCGTCTTTTATTGATAATAGCTCTGTATAATGGCTCCATGTCAATTGTGTCGCCAGTGGAGACACTTTTTCATCATTAAATGAATTATAGAATTGTTTCATTCTAAATAATATTCTTCGATTGTATTTTTTACCTGCTTCAGTTAATAATTTACCAATTTTAAAATATGTAATAACCTTATGTCTTTCTTTTGAATAATCTTTGACTTTGTAATATACTTCATTATCTTAAATAATATTCCCGAGAATAAGAGCATTTTACTTTTTTGGAAGAAAATTAGTTCACGATTGGTGATAATTTAGGCATAAAGAAAACATATAGTTAACAAAAAAAGTTATCATATGATAACTTTATTTTTCTAAAAGAATAGTTACTGGTCCATCGTTTGTGAATGTTACTTTCATTTCAGCTCCGAAGATACCGGTAGCGACATTGACATTCTTTTCTTTTAATTTTTTATTAAATTCATCATAAAGGATTGTTGCTTTATCTCCAGATAAGGCTTTAACATAACTTGGTCTTCTTCCTTTACTAGCATCTCCGTATAAGGTGAATTGACTAATTGAGAGAATGGAACCATTTATATCTAATAGGCTTTTGTTCATGACACCATTATCATCATCAAAAATTCTTAAGTTTATTACTTTATCAACCATATAATCAATTTCTTTATCGGTATCGGTATCAGTAAAGCCAACAAGAATCATCATTCCTTTACCAATTTCCCCTACGGTTTTATTATCCACTGTGACTTTGGCATCATCACATCTTTGAACAACTACTTTCATTAGTTTACCTGTCTTTCTACTTTATTTACAAAGCCTAAATTATTTAAATTAATTGTAAATTTATCTAGAGCTTCTTTATTTTCAACCATAATAGTTACAAAATATATTTTAAATTCGCTTTTTGTTATGGTTGTCACTGAATCTATTAAGATATTATTAGCTGTGGCAGTCGTAATAATATTTAGTAAATTATCATCCGTATTCGTATAGATTAATAAATCTGTTGGGAATTTTTTAGTGATATCTTCATTCCATTTAACATTGATTAATCTTTCATCTAAATCTAAGATATTTTTACAATTACTACGATGAACGGTAATACCTGACCCTTTAGTAATATAACCAATGATATTATCGCCAGGGATTGGTTTACAGCAACCGCTTAGGGTTACTTTTATTTCATTCATACCCTCTACTAAGACATCATTTTTTATGGTTGATTTTTTAATTCTACCAGTACTCTTTTTAAGAATTTTATCAGCCATATTTTCTTTTTTGGTAATTAAGTGCATTACATTAGAGATAGCATATTTACCAGAACCTAAGGCAATGTATAAATCATCTAAGTCTTTTAATTTTAGATTATCTAGAATTGTATCTAAATATTTATCTAGAGTTTCATTTACTCCCAAATCTCTTCGGCGTAAGGCTTTTTCAAAGATTTCAGCCCCTCTAGAAAGATTTTCATCTTTTTCTCTTTTGGTATAGAAGGCTTTAATCTTATTTTTAGCATGGCTAGTGACAACAAAGTTTAGCCAATCTTTATTAGGCCCTTTTGATAATTTACTGGTATTTACTTTGATGATATCACCTGTTTTTAAGACATAATCAAATGGGACAATACTGTCATTGACAATAGCACCAATCATTTTGTCCCCTACTTCACTGTGGACACGGTATGCAAAATCAACGCAAGTAGCACCACTAGGAAGTTCGATGACATCGCCTTTAGGAGTATAGACATAAATGGAATCATTAAATAATATATCTTTTTTAACATTACTAATAAACTCTTCTGGAGTACTAGCATCTTCGTTAAGTTCAATAATACTTCTGAAAATTTCTAATTTTTGTTCCATTTGATCTTTATTATTAACTTTTTTATTTTCTTTATATGACCAATGGGAAGCAATACCATATTCAGCAATTCTATCCATTTCATATGTTCTTATTTGGATTTCAAATAACTCGCCATCGATACCAAAGACAGTTGTATGAAGAGATTGATAAAGATTTGTTTTAGGCATGGCAATATAGTCTTTGAATCTTTTGGGAACAGGTTTATATTTAGAATGGATTAAACCTAAGGCAAGGTAGCATTCTTGTTCGGTATTAACAAATACACGTAATGCTAAAATATCGTAGATATCTTCAAATTTCTTACCTTTATTCATTTTATTGTAGATACTATAGATACTTTTACTACGGCCTTTTATTTCATGTGTGATATTGTGTTCTGTTAAAAGATTGCTTACTTCATCTAACATTTTACCTACTGCTTCATCACGTTCAGTTTTCTTTAAATTTAGTTTTTCGACAATGTCGTAGTAGGCATCAGGATTTAAATATCTTAAGGAAAGATCTTCTAATTCTGATTTTAATTTATACATACCAAGACGGTGAGCAACTGGTGTTAATATTTCTAAGGTTTCTTTAGCTTTACGTTTTTGTTTAGCTTCAGATAAAACATACAAGGTACGCATGTTATGAAGTCTATCGGCTAATTTTACGATTAAGACTCTAACATCAGAGGAAAGCCCTACCAAGATTTTTCTTTGGTTAGCGGCCATTTGCTCAGAATCTGACGTAAATTTTAGACGATTAATTTTAGTGACACCATCAACTATTTTGGCAACGTTTTCGCCAAATAAATCTTTAATTTCTTCGTAGGTGCTATCAGAATCTTCAATCGTATCATGAAGCAAGGCGGCAGCGACCGCTTCAGCATCAGCATTAACATCTGTTAAAATCCATGCAACATTAAGTGGATGAGTAATATAATCATCACCTGTAATACGTTTTTGTGAGAAATGTTTTTTATAAGCATACTCATAGGCATTTCTTATTAGTTTTAAATCTTCAGGATTATCATCATATTCTTTTACTTTATTAAGTAAATCTTCAATACTGATGGCTTCAGTTTTAACGCTCATGATATTCACCCACTTTCTTTTTTTTAACAGTTAATTCCTCTTACTTTTAATTCCTCTATTTCATCATCATCATCAATTTTTTTAGGCTTTGTAATTCTTTTCTTTTCTAGGAAAGCCCATAGCATATTAGAAATAAAGATTGATGAATATGTACCTGCAATAAAGCCCACTAATAAGGCAATATTGAAGGTAATTATTTCTCTTGAACCGAAGAATAAGAGAATAATAACTGGGATAATTGTCGTAATGGTTGTAAGAATTGTTCTTGTTAAGGTACGACGAATACTAGTATTAACTAATTCATCAATTTCATCTGGATTAGTTATACTATTTTTATATTTACTTTTATATGTTTCACGAATAATATCAAATGTAACAATTGTATCGTTGATACTGTAACCAATAATGGTTAATATTGCAGCAACGAAAATCGAATCAATTTGAATCTTAAAGACACTAAAGAATAAGAATGTAAATAAGACATCATGTATTAACGCAACAATACCACTAATAGCATAGTTAAATCTAAAACGAATGGCAATATAGATAATAATACCAATACTTGCGATTAATAGTGATTTGATGGCATTCTTGACTAATTCTTGTTTAACCACCTTGCTAACAACATAAATATCACTATCTAAGTTATACTCATCTTTTAGCGTGCTTGTTAGGCTTGTAATTGATTCTTTTTCTAGAACTTCACTAATACTAATTGTTAATTCTCGATCACTTTTATGAGTCTTTTCAATATGATAATTCTTCTCAGTTAAAATATTACTTACGTCATCTAGTGTTGTATTGGTTGGACTATTAATAGTAATACTAGTACCGCCACTAAAGTCGACGCCATAATTAGCACCAGTTGTTATGAAGATGATTGCTCCCACTAGCAATAAAATTAGGGTTAATCCAGCAAATTTTATTTTATGTTTAACAATGTTTAGTTTTTCAAATGGGATACGGATATTTTTATCTTTCTTTATTTTATTCTTGTTAATACCGATAAATAGGCCTAATCTATCATCAAATAAATGGGTTTTAACAAAGAATTTCAAGATTAATTTAGTTAGATATACCATAACAATTATGGTTGTAATAATCGTAATAATTAACATGGTAGCAAATCCTTTGACAGAACTTTCACCTAAGATAAACATAATAATAGCTGCGATAATGGTTGTGACATTAGCGTCAATAATACTGGTAAAACTACTTTTATTACCCAAGTCATATGATTCAGACAAACTTTTACCAATTAGTAAGTTTTCTTTTACTCTTTCAAAACAGATAACATTGGCATCGACAGCCATACCGATACCTAATAACATAGCAGCAATACCTGGAAGCGTTAGGACACCATCAATTAGATAGAAAATACCAAATGACATAAAAGTATATAGAACTAAACCAAATGAAGCAATAGCACCAGAAAAACGGTATACAGCAATCATTAAGATAATGACACAGATGATACCAATTACGCCAGCAGTTAAAGTTTTTTCTAGTGAGTTTACTCCAAAAGCAGCTTCAACTGTTCTTGATGATATTTCATTTAGTTTTGTTGGTAATGCGCCAGAATTGATAAGTTCAACAAGGGATTTTACTTCATCTTTTTCAAAGTTACCTTGAATAATAACATCACTAGCAAAGGCTTTTTCTACCCTAGCTGCTGATAAGCAATGAGAATTACTAGTTCCACATCCGGCTTTTTCTCCTCTAGATGCTGCTAGTTCAGCCTTTTTTTGTTCATTGGCATAAGAGTCACTATTTTCATCATAATCTAACCAAATGACCATTACGTTAGGAGTCATATTTTTTACTTTCTTTGTAGCTTCATAGAAAGCATCAGTATCTTTAATCTTTAAACTAACAGCAGGACGATTATATTCATCTTGACCTACTCTCGCTTGTCCGCCTAAGACATCACTCGTTAAAAGTAGATTATCATTGTGATCTCTAAATGATAAAACTGCAGTTGAGGAAATAGTGTTTCTGGCATCATTTGCATTAGTTATGCCTGCTAATTTAATTCTAATACGATTATCGCCTTCAATAGTTATTTCTGGCTCTGATACCCCTAAGACATCTATTCTTTTCAATATGGCTTGATATGTTGAATATAACATATCTCCAGTTAATTCATCTTCACTATTTAATGGCTCTACTTCATATAGGACTTCAAAGCCACCTTGTAAGTCTAAACCAAAATTAATTTTATTAATTAGTGGTTTAATAAAATAACAACAAATAAAAGTTATTAATAGAACTAGAATAGTTCCAATGATAAAGTTTCTTTTTTTCATTATTTTGCTCCTTTTATATTAGTAATATCTAACGTGATAATATCATTAACCATTTCAGATATTGTTAAGTTATGAGTACTACGCCATTTGTTGATAGTTAAATAAGTCCATATATCTTCATCAGTTATGTCATTATAGTTAGCCGAATTCAGTAAACGATGTTTAACTTTAAAAACTGGGATTAATGCTAAATATAATTCTAATTGACTATTATATTCCATAATATCACGCCTTTACCTAATTATATAACAAATATGGTTGTTTTTACAAGGTTATATTTGTAATAAAACGATTTTTATTATATACTTATTTTAGGTGAATTATGAAAAAGTTTACGATGTTAGATGAAAGTTTTAAATGTGAAAATTGTGGATGTGAAGTAGATTTATTAAACTATACTGCTAGGGACCATTGTCCTAATTGTTTATATTCCAAACATGTTGATATCATGCCTGGAGATAGAATGAATCCTTGTAAGGGATTAATGAAACCAATTGGCATTGAAAAATATAAAAACACTTATAAAATAATTTATAGGTGTTCTAAGTGCCATCAAGTTCATAAAAATATTATGGCTAATGATGATAATTACGATTTAATAATTAAATTATCGGTTAACGAAATCTAATTTTATTGAACAAATCCATTATATTTGGCATAATAACAATAAATGCTAATAGGACAACAACAATAATGATTACTGTTTTCAATTCTTTACTGATTGGAACAGTAGCTTTTTTTTGCCCTGTAGCAATTGCTACGTTATCAGCAACTTGTGGATCATTTACATATGATGGTGCTGTTGGATTTGCTAAATTGTTATATGGATCATTAACATTCATATCATTCAAATAAGGAGATGGTTCTTCATTCATTCTGTTTGCCATATTTTGTTCTGGAATAACTGTGCTTTGCATTTTTTCTAATTGAGGATTAGGAATGAATGTATTTTGTGTAGCATTTGCTGGTTGTTCTGGTATAAATGTATTTTGTGTTGCTTCCATATTTGGTGTTGGTTCTTGATTATTAAAAACATTGCCAACGGTATCGTTATAAGTAACATTGCTTACCGTCCCTAAAACAACTTGATTATTAATTGCCGGTTGTTCATTAGCGGAAATATTCGGCGCTACCGGCTCTACTGGTACTGGATTATTATTCATAATCATACCATTATTAGGTATAGGAGGATTATTGGGAATAGTATTCATATTATTTAAATCAGGTTGGTTCATATTAGGAACATTTTCCATATTATCCATAATGCCCCTCCTTACATGTTATTGTTGTTATTATTTTGTGGTCCAAAAACAAAGCCAACAGGTGTAGGATTTACTGGTTGTGGTGGTGTTATTGGATTTGGTACTGTATTTTCTACAGGATTAGGCATTGGAACTGGTCCAGCTTGTTGTACTTGAGTATTCATTGGTGTTGGTTGTGGCTGGTTATAATTCATACCATTATCTATAGGCTGACTAGCCATAACATTTTGATTATTCACATTTGTTTCAATAGGAGTTGGATTGCTTATTATTTGTTGTGGTTGACCATAAGTAACAGGTTCAACTGGTTGTGGTGCTGCTTCCATTGTAGGTGTTAATGGTTGTTGCATTGGCATAGGTGCTGGTTCAGGCATTGGTGCTTGAGCCATTGGCTCTGGATTATTCTGAACAGCATTAATTGGTTCAACTGGTTGTGGTGTATTAATTGTTGTTGGTTGAACGTTATTAATTGGTTGTGGTGCCACTCCTACGTTACTTTGAATTGGTGGAACTGGTTGTGGGTTTTGTGGTGCCATATTATTTACTGGCATTGCATTAACTGGTTGAGTTGCCATTCCACCATTTGGTTGATAATTTATTTGTCCACCAGCATTTGGATCATATGCTGGGGTATTATTACTTTCTGCTTTTTTAACCCCATTTTTCTTTTTATCAGCTAAAAAGCCGATAATAGTTATAATAATTAAAACAATAACTATTATGATATAGATATAATTATCTAGTAAAAAATCTTTGATATTCATAAAATCATCTCCTCTTTATTCTACTTATATAATATCATGAAACAGTAATAATTGCAATTATTTTTCAATTCCAAATTTATTTAAAAATTTGTTGTCAACTGTAAGCAATGCTTTAACCGAAGTGTCAATTGATTGTTTATATTTTCCTTTTCGAAATAAGTCTTCCGCTGTATTTAACGCTTCGTCAATTTCTTTATTTGTAGTTCGGTAACGATTACCATAAACAATTAATTCTTCACAAGTGTTTACACTCTTTACAATATCGTTAGTTTTATTATAAATTTTAAATACCAAATCTCTTGCGGTATCAACTCTCACGTTTAATACTTTGATAACGATTGGTTTTTTAGCTAATTCTTTAATTATTTCACGAATTGCTTCGCCAGCTTCCTCTAATTCGATAAAGTAATTATTAGGAATAACTGGTATTTTATAATCTTTTAATTTATTCTTAGCACCCACTAAAAGGTTTTGAATCATTTCTAATTGTTCTTTGGCACGTGATTCATCATCTTTCATACTAGTGATTGATTTTAGATGAAAATCTAAATCATCTTGTAATCTTGTCAAGCGATTATTTAAACCATCTAATTCTTCAGTTAATTTGGAATATGCGAAAGTCCTTCCCTTCCCGTGTTCAAAAAGAACTTTATAATCTTCATTAATTTTTTCTAAATCTTTATTAATCATTCCAAACTTATTGATTTCAGATTCAGATAAATCATAAGTATTTTTAATATCATCCATTTGAATATAGATGTCATAGACAACTTTATTAATGCCTTCCAATTTTTTCTTTAACTTTTTGATATTTTCTCTAAAGATATCTTTAGCTTCTTTTTCACGGTCAAAACTATTAAAGATCGTATTAAAATACTCTAAAATTGTTTTAAGTTCAATATCGGCATTATCCATTTTAAACTCTTTAAGATTATTAATAATACTTGCTACTTTGTCATTGATTTCTTTAATGTTATATTCAATATTTAAATAATCTAATGGATAACCATCTCTTTGCATACGTGAATATGCTGTTTTAGTTTCTTCAACTTTATTAGGAATCATCATTTTGGCCATTAGTATTAAATCGGGAACTTTTTCAAGATAATTTCTTAGAGTATTAATCTCATTTTCTAACTCAACTACCAATCTTTCAACTGAAATATAATCGTTACGATCCATGTAAGTTTCAAATTTTTTAAAGCCTTTGTCGATACTTGTTAATTTATTTTCAATACTTGTTCCTAATTCTGCATAATCTTTTTTTCTACGTTCATATTTGCTTTCACATTCACGATAAATTGCTTTTAATTTAGTAATTAGTGAACGGTTTCTTTCTTCTGAATTAGTAATTACTTTTATTTCTTCAAGTAAAGTCTCTGTTTTCTTTTTAACCGACTCTAAATTTATTTCAATATTAGCAATTTTCTTTAGCGCATTTTTATAATCTTTTCTTTCAACAAGAAAATCAGCTTCGGTAATTAAATCAGTTAAGGCATCTATTTTTTTATCTTTTATTTCATTAATGGTTTCATCCCAATAAGCAAGTTTTTCTTTTAAATCATCGGTTTTAACTAATTCTCTTACTTTTGATAATTCGCTTAAAATAGGTACCCCAATTAAACTGTTTTTTTCAAGGTCTAATTCCTCGATTGTTCTTTTAAATTTCTTTTTCTTTCTAACATTTAAAAGAATTAAAGTAACTATGACAGCAATAAATAAGCCAATAAAAATTATTACTGGTAATAAAACTTTATTATTCATGCTATCACTCCTTACATAGTATACATAATTATTTTATCATATTTTTTATTATTTTAATAGTAGTTTTTTAAAGAAAAAGAAAAAGTGTTATTTTTTCCACTTTTTCTATTTCCAATGCCAGTTTCTTATTTCTTCCATATCAATACCGTTTTCCATAATGTATACTTTATGTTCAATCAATTTATTTCTACATTGTTGAATTAACGATGCAGTTCGATTACCTAGTTGTGGCAAATATTTTAAGGCATCAATAACTAAATGGTATCTGTCAATTTTATTTTGAACTTTCATATCGAATGGTGTTGTAATTGTTCCTTCTTCAATATATCCATGAACATGTAAGTTGGTGTTTTCTCTTTTATAAGTTAATTGATGTATTAAATCTGGGTAACCATGGAAATTAAAGATGATTGGTTTGTCTTTGGTAAATAATGAATCATACTCTTCATCAGTTAAGCCATGAGGATGTCTATCACTAGATTGGAGTTTCATCAAGTCTACGACATTAACCATTCTTATTTTTATTTCAGGAAAGTTTTCTCTTAAAATTGAGATTGCTGCCAAAGTTTCTAGAGTTGGAGCATCACCACATGATGCCATAACAATATCAGGTTCCTTGCCTTCATCGTTTGATGCAAATTCCCAAATACCTACGCCTTTGGTGCAATGTGTAATGGCTTCATCCATCGTTAGCCACTGAGGGCTAAGATGTTTTGAGGCAATTATTACATTTATATAATTTTTGCTTTTTAAGCAATGATCCATGCACGATAATAAGCAATTAGCATCGGGTGGCAAATACATTCTAGAGATTTCGGCTTTCTTGGTGGCAATATGATTTAAGAACCCTGGATCTTGATGAGTATAGCCATTATGATCTTGCTGCCATACGTTTGAAGATAATATATAATTTAGGCTTGCTATTGGTCTACGCCAAGCAAGGTCAGCGCATACTTTTAACCATTTAGCATGTTGACTGGTCATTGAATCAACAATTCTAATAAAAGCTTCGTAACTGTTGAATAAACCATGTCTTCCGGTCAATAAGTACCCTTCTAGCATACCTTCACACATATGTTCAGAAAGAATACTATCGATTACTCTACCATCAGTTGATAAAAAGTCATCGGTTTTTATTTTTTTATCGATCCAGCGTCTGTTAGTTTTTTCAAAAATTGCTCCCAAACGATTGGATAATGCTTCATCTGGTCCAAAGATACGGAAATTCTTTTTATTTGATGAAATAACATCACGAAGATACTTTCCTACTTCGGTCATATCACTTTTTAAGACGCTACCAGGATATGGTACTTTTACTTGATACTTCGTAAAATCCGGAGTAACTAAATCATGAAGAATGATTCCACCATTAGCGTGAGGGTTAGCTCCCATACGACGGTTTCCTCTAGGGAGAGTATCTCTAATTTCTTTTTTTAGTTTACCATCTTTGTCAAATAATTCTTCTGGGCGATAACTCTTTAGCCATTTTTCTAAAGTTAAGAGATTCTTTTTGTGATCAACATCAACTACTAGCGGTATTTGATGAGCTCTAAAGGTTCCTTCAATTTGTTTACCTTCGACAATATTTGGTCCAGTCCATCCTTTTGGTGTTCTTAGGATGATCATTGGCCAGATAGGTCTTTTGACACTATTACCTTTTTTGATATCTCTAATATCTTTTACTACTCTATCTAAGGTCATAGCCATTTTTTTATGCATTTCCATTGGTTCAGTGCCTTCGACAAAGTATGGTTTATAGCCATAACCAGTAAATAATGATTCTAATTCACTATTATTCATTCTTCCCATGATCGTTGGATTAGCAATTTTATAGCCATTTAAATGTAAAATTGGTAAGACAACGCCATCAGTTTTAGGATTTATAAATTTATTGCCGTGCCAAGATGTTGCTAATGGCCCAGTTTCAGCTTCACCATCGCCAACAACGCAAGCAGCAATTAAACTAGGATTATCCATAACGGCACCATAAGCATGTGATAAGCTATAACCTAGTTCGCCGCCTTCATTTATGGATCCTGGAGTTTCTGGGGCTACATGGCTAGATACACCGCCTGGGAAACTAAATTGTTTAAATAATTTTTGTAGTCCTTTTTCATCATATGTAATATTAGGATATATTTCACTATAAGTTCCCTCTAGATAGGTATTTGAAATAAGGGCATTTCCTCCATGTCCTGGTCCAGAAATATAAATCATATTGAGGTCATATTTTTTAATAATTCTATTTAGATGCGTATATATAAAGTTTTGTCCAGGAACAGTTCCCCAGTGACCCACTAATTTATGTTTAATATCATCTAGCGTTAATTTTCTTTTTAATAATGGATTACTAAGTAAATATAACTGCCCTACGGACAAATAATTACTAGCTCTAAAATATGCATCTAATAAGTTTAGTTCTTTATTAGTAATACTTGCCATATGACACCTCTTTCTATTCTAATAGAATTATAACAAAAAAAGCATCGTTTGACAATGCTTTACATTTAGAATGTTACCAAATAGCGAACGTTTTCTTTTTTTATGTTGATTTATATATACTTAATAACATAGTTTTATGTTCCTTACAAGTTATTCACTAAACATCTTATTAATTGCTTCTTTATAGATACTTTTAGCTATTTCATAACCATTTGGAATAAAATTAATAGCTTTATTGATAGTTACTCCGCTATTAGCTTCAAGAACCAAAAATTTATTATCGATCGTTTCAAAAATATCGATACTAGCAAAGGTCATGTTAGTCTTTTTTGATACATCTAATGCTAGTTTAGTTACTTTTTCTTTAATACTTTTATCAATATTGGTTGAGGCAATACTACCACAAGATAAGTTGAATCTAAAATCATATACATATTCTTCACCCTTTTTAGGAATAAGATGTTTTATTTCTTTATCGGTGAAATAGTATGGGTTAAACTTAACTAACAATTCTTTTAATGTTGTTTTTCCGTCGCCAATTACTTTAGGATTAATTTTTTTAAAAACTAATTTTACTTCATTATCTAAAACAATTACACGATATTCATTTTTGGCATAATAATATGGGCAAATACTGATAGAAAAATTTTCTTTTAGAAGTAGTTTAGTCTTTGATAGCAATCGTTTTTCATCAGTGATATGATATACTCCCATGCCAATGCTTCCTAAATTGGGTTTAATAATAATGTCTCTATTATATTTATTAAAAATATTTATTAAATCTTCTTTAGTATGGCAACCTTTAGCATAATCAAATAGATTATCTTCGCGATAAAAGATTTGATATTCACAAACTGGAATATTTTTGTGTTTTAGGGTATCATAAAAAGCATATTTATCATCCATGACGCCCCCTATTCCATGACCATTTAAATCACATTTATGACCAACAAAATACCTTACTTTATGATCTTTTTCTAGCATCATAACCCAATCTTTAGAAAGATATGTGTATTTTATATTTAATTCTTGGCATATATCTTCGATTATTTTATTAAACATGTAAACCACCTAATTAGTATTATAGCATATATTTACTTAACTAGAAAAATTTAGTACAATTATTTTGGTGATATAAATGGATAAAAAACAGGATTATATCAATTATGGTGAATGTTCTTTACTTAAGAGCGTTAGTGAATTTAAAAAAGATTTATCAAATAAAACCATTAAAAATTATATTAAGAATGGAATGGTTAAAGTTAATGGTAAAATTATTACTAATAGTAGTACTTTAATTCATAATAATGATAAGGTAGAAATAAGTTATGTAAAAAATAAAAATAATGTTTTTGATTTAGATATTTTATATGAGGATGATTATTTAATAGTTATTGATAAGCCTTGTGGATTATTATCTATTGCCAATAATAAGGAAAAAGAAATTACTGCTTATAGAATGGTATCAGACTATGTTAAAAAAAATAGTCATAAATATATTTTTGTAGTTCATAGATTGGATCAAGATACATCTGGTATTCTTATGTTTTGTAAAGATGAAAAAATTAGGGATAAGATGCAGAATAATTGGAATACAATAGTTAAAAAAAGAGGATATTTAGCACTTTGTGATGGAACGATAACTGGTTCTGGAACTATTCATACATACTTAAAAGAGAATAAACAACAATTTGTGTATTCTGCTAAAAACAATGATGGCAAGGAAGCAATTACCCATTATGCTGTTTTAAAAAATAGTAATAATTATAGTCTATTACAAGTATTTATTGATACTGGAAGAAGAAATCAAATTAGAGTGCATTTAAGTGAACGGGGATACCCTATTGTTGGTGATAAGAAATATAAGTGTAAGACTAATCCTATTAAAAGATTATGTTTACATGCTAATATTTTAGAATTTATTCATCCAGTTAGTAAGAAGTTAATTCATATAGAATGTGAGTTACCAAACGAAATAAAAAAATTAGTTAAGTAATTAACTAATTTTTATTTTTATTCTTCACGAATGATAGCACCACATTGACTATTTAGGGTTTTAATGATACTATTCATTTTTTCATTAATTTCATCTGTTGTTAAGGTATTAATACCATCGCCTAATTTAACACGTAAGGTAATAGATTTTTTACCTTCAGGTACTTGATTACCGCGATATTCTTCAACAAATTCTAGAGTGTGAACTTTTTTCTTAATAAACATACTAATATTTTCCCAAGTAACATCATCATTGACTAAAATTGATAGGTCTTTTTCAACTAGTGGTACTTGTGGTAAATTAATAAATTTATTAGTTCTGGCTGGCAATGGATTTAATTTATCAACGTTTATTTCAAAGATGGCTACGTTGGTACGTTTAATCTTTGATTCATTCATAGTACTTAATGACGCTAATCCTAAAGCACCAATTATTTCATTATTTAAGGTGATATTTAGATAAGCACTATTATCTGCCCAAGATGGCTTTTCTAATACTTCTAGTTTTAAACCATCCATGTGACAATACTTTGCCATTGATTCAATGACGCCTTTTATTTCATAGAAAATCTTTTTAGGATTTTTATCGACACTGGCACCAATTAAATAATTTTTATGAATTGGTAAAGTTTCATCATTAGTTGATTCATGATACTCCCCTTTTTCAAAGACTTGAGCCATTTCAAATAATCTAAAGGTTTCATTGTATCTTAAGTTTTTAGCAATAGCTTCTAACATACCTGGAACTAGTGACATTCTTAGATTTGCTAGTTCTGGGGCTGGTGGAGTTGCCAATCTTACAGCATTTGAAACATCTATTTTAGCAGCGTTGATATACTTAATATCAATCCAAGGATAAGTATATATTTCATTAAAGCCACAACGATATGCCAAATACTCTTTTAATCTTCTTTCTAATAATACTTTATTTTGTCTTACAGCATGATCAAAACTAACTGTAAGTGGTTTTGGTTCAAAACTTTGATAATCTAGGAGTCTAGCAATATCACCCATAACATCATCTTTTAAACTTACATCGCCAGTTGAACGCCATACTGGAGCTATTGTATGATATATTCCGTCTTTATAGGTAACATCATAACCTAATCTAGTTAAAACATCTTCGATTGTTTTTTGTGGTAATTTCTTACCTAATCTAACATTTAAAAATTCTTCGGAGACATCAATTTTAGCTCTTTCTGTTTTAACTGGGTAATTATCACCATAGGCAGTAACATTACAATTTGGAAATAATTCTAAGAATAGATCTTTGGCCATACTTAGGGCTTCATCTACTCTTTCAGTATCAATATTCTTTTCATATCTGATTGATGAATCAGTTTTTTCATCAAATCTTTTACCACTTTTTCTAATGGTACTAGCGGAGAAATTAGCAATTTCGAGTAAGATACTATTTGTTTCTGGTAAAATAGAATCTTTTTTACCACCACGAATACCAGCAAGAGCTAGTGGCCCTTTAGTATCGCAAATTACTAAGTCATCAGGAGTTAATTCGATATCACTATCATCTAATAGTAATAGTTTTTCACCTTTTTTAGCATTTCTAACAATTATTTTATGACCTTCAACATGAGTACTATCAAAAGCATGCATTGGTTGACCAACAGCCATCATAATATAATTAGTAATATCAACTAAGGCATTGATTGGGCGCATTCCACAATTAATTAGTAAGGCTTGCATCCAATGAGGTGATGGTATATTGCAAACATTTTCGATTTCAACACCTACATAACGACGACATTTTTCAGGTTCCTCAATTTCAATATCATACTTTGGTAACTTTGTAACTGGAGTTGCTTTTTCTATTTTCTTTAATGGAATATTATAGATAGCTGATAATTCTCTAGCAATACCATAATGGCCCCATAAATCAGGTCTATTAGTAAGTGATTTATTGTCAATTTCAAGAATAGTATCTGCTAAATATGTAACTTCAGCGACACTATCGCCTGGTTTACAAGCATATTGTTTTAAATCAACAATTTCATACATATCTTTTGGAGGGAATAGTTTATCTAAGAATACTTCTGTAGCTCCGCAAATCATTCCATATGATGATTCACCACGAACTTTAGATTCGGTTATTTTTATTGGTTCTCCTTCACCATGCCAAACAACTTCAGCACCTGGTTTTGAGACAACTACATATTCACCAACATATAAGTTAGAACCACCACAAACAATTTGAACAGGTTTACTTTCACCAATATCTGTTATGCATATTCTTAGTTTGTCAGCATTAGGATGTGGTTTTACTTCCAAAATTTTACCGACAACAATATCATGAAATTTGTCTATGGTATTTTCTACTGATTCAACTTCAACAGTACGAAGGGTTAAATCATAGGCAATTTTTTTAGCATCCACTTCTTTAGGTAGATCAATGTATTTTTTTATCCAATTTAATGATACTCTCATAATAACCTCCTATTTAAATTGCTTCAAGAAGCGCAAATCAGCACTATGGAAGTGTCTTATATCATCGACACCATAACGCATCATTACTAACCTTTCTAAGCCAATATTAATATAAAATCCGGTCCACTCTTCTGGGTCAAGTCCAGCTGATTTTAGTACGTTTGGATGAATTACACCACCAGGCATAATTTCTAACCAGCCATTATGTTTACATACTTTACATCCTTTACCACCACATACCAAGCATTCCATATCAATTTCGTAACCGGGTTCTACGAATGGGAAGAATCCTTCACGCATACGAACTTTTACTTCTCTTCCAAATACTTTTTCAAGAATGGTTTTAATCATAACCATGCCAGATGAGAATGAAATATTTTTGTCGACTATTAAAGCTTCGTATTGATTAAAAGCTCTCTCATGGCCAGAATCGACATCTTCGTTACGATATACTCTACCTGGATAGACAAATCTAGCGGGTGCGCCATGTTTTAGTAAGTATCTTACTGAAGCACCTGTTAAGTGTGGCCTTAAGCAAAGTCTTTCGTTGGCGCTTTTGTTTTCAGTACCTTCAATCCAATAGGTATCCATCATTTGTCTAGCAGGATGATCAGCCGCAAAATTTAGATTATCAAAAGCAAATTTTTCACTGCTAATATCATCTTCTGAGAAGACTTCAAAGCCAAGTGATAAAAAGGCATCATTTAAGTCATAGCACATTTGCGTTAATGGATGAAGGCTACCTTCAGATACTTTGGTTCCTGGTAAGGTTAAGTCTAATGGTTCGTCCAATACACTTTTTGAATTTATTAATTCTTCTTCTTTGGCATCTAATTTTTCATTAAAAGCATTTCTAATCTCTGTTGTTTTTAAGCCAACTTCTTTACGCATTTCAGGGCTAAGGGCACCCATACCTTTTAGAATTTCTGATAGTGGACTTTTTTTACCTGTTAAGTCTTTTCTAACCTCCGTTAGTTCTTCGATTGTTTTAGCATTTGCTATTTTACTTAAGCCTTGTTCATAAATTTCATCTAATTGTTCTTTATTCATATTTCCTCCTTAAAATAGAAAAAAGTTATAAATTAAAGGACGAATTTTCGCGGTACCACCTTTATTTATAACTTTCGTTATACACTCTATACTGTAACGTAGCTACCCGTTTAAACTCATTGGGTGAATTCATGCTTTATTAACTGTTAGTCTTTCACCATCACTAACTCGCTATAAATTAATTTATAAGTATTACTATTTCCAAATCATTGTTTATTTATTATGTAGATATTTAATTAATTTTTTAACTTGTTCATTTTGAGGGTTAGTCATATCTTCCCCTTCATAATCATAACCAATATATTCCCCTAAATCATATCTTTCTTTATATTTACGAATACCATCTTCCAATAATGTACCAAGACGATAATTAATTATTCTTTCATCTGGATAGATGATATCAGGCATCAGTTTTCTTTGATTTAATTTTAAAGCATAAATGGGATCTATACCAATTAATTTCTTCATATTATGATATGGTTGTGATAAGAATTCAACATAATCGACACCAAAAACGGCATCTAATAAACCATTTGGTTCATAAGTAAAGCGATATTTAGGATCATCATTTAATTTGGTATCCAAAGTATCAAGGGTTCTACTTATTGTTGCACGATTAAATTGAACGCTTGGCGCAAACATACTTAAACAATCTAACTTTCTAAGTCCTTCGCTATTTTTTTGATTCAAAATACTATGACATAAATCAGCATCATATTTCGCTATCTCTGAATGATATATTTCTTTTGGATATATATAGCATACTCCATGAACTACTTCTGGAATATCCACTACTGGAATATCACTATATCTTAGAAAATTATGATCAATAATTAATTTTTCAATTACTTTAGCAACTAAATAACCATAGATATCTACTTTATTGATGTCATTTGCCATTTTTATTTGTTGCATTTTTAATATATCTTCTTCGGTTGGTATATATATTGGCTTTTTTTGCATAAAAATCCCCCATTTAAATTTTATATTGTCATTAAATCATTTTCTTTTTCTTTTAATTTTTCATCAACCATTTTATTATATTTGTTAATTAATTCTTGTACTTCTTCTTCGCCATTTTTTTCTTCATCTTCAGGTAATTTTAAATTTTTTATCGCTGTATTGGCATCTTGACGAATATTTCTTAGAGCAATTTTAGCTTCTTCAGCTAAAGACTTAACTTGTTTTACAAGTTCTTTACGTCTTTCTTCGGTTAATGGTGGAATGACAATGAAAATACATTCTCCATTATTATTTGGTGTAACACCTAGATTGGCTTCAAAAATAGCTTTTTCAATGCCACCTAAAATAGACTTATCAAATGGTTTAACCATTAATTGTCTAGCTTCTGGTACTGAAATATTAGCTAATTGTTTTAATGGCGTTGGCACACCATAATATTCAACCATAATACCATCTAACATACTTGGATTAGCTCTACCTGCTCTAACATTTGTAAATTTGTTTTCTAATGAGTTGATAGTAGCTTCCATTTTTTCTTCTGCATTTAATAAAATATCATCCATAAATATCCCTTTCTTTCAGTAATATATTAACACATTTTTTAGAATTTTGCTACGATTATTTTTTAGTTTGACTAATTGCCCACTCAATAACATCTGATTTATTATCTTTATTGTTGTCAATATTAAAGACATAACTAGTTACTTGACTATGGCAAATCTTTCCTAAATCAGTAAATTTATCTGATATTCCTAAGCAACTAAAGAGTGGTTTCATATGTCCTGATGGGCTCCAATTAGTATAGCCAGAACATTTTCTACCATTAGCATCATATTGGCCTCCAGTTTCACCAAAGCCGATAGTTGGCAATGTTTCAAAGTAACTACGATTATTTTTAATAACATCATAATTGCATGTCATACCAGAACTTACAACAACAAGGCCTGAAAATAAATCTTTATTCTTAGCAAGCAAATAATAAACATAGGTACCACTTGAACTGAATCCTGATACAGAAATGCGCGACTTATCAATTTTATATTTAGCTACGACATTATCAATATTATTTCTTATTTGAGTATAATTAGTCATATTATGTGCAATCATGATAAATGCTGGTATTTTTTCTAGGTGCCAATTATTGAATACTTTTTTAATATCATAGTGTCCTTTTGATGATGGAGATACCATTACAAATAATGGCATATCAACAGTGGCATTTTCTGGTATATATAATGAATAGCCAGCAGCATTATAATCATTAAACGATGAAGAAATATTTAAACTCTGTTTAGTTGTGGCAACAGTTGTTTTAGTCGTTGTAGTTATTCCAGTTGTTCTTGTTGTAGTAGCCGTTGTATTATTATAATTCTTACTTGTTAAATTACATGATATATCTTTACTGTTTCCAGCTTTATCATAAATGGTAATGTTAACGCTACTTAATTCTTTATTTATTTTAATACTATTTTCAATATAACTTGTACCATTAATCATATATCTACTGATGCCAACATTATCATTAGCATTGATATTAATATATGATACGCCATTTTGATAATATCCAGAACAACTACCTTGTGGGTTTTCTTTATCAATATTTGTAATTTCTATACTTTTTTCCGTAGTTTCACCTTTTTTATTATACATTGTAAATTTATAGGTACCATTCTTGTCTACTTCATAATTTGCCACTCTATCAGTTACTTTTTTATTATTTGGTAAAACTAGGTAATCAAACAATTCGTCTTTTACATAAATATTAATTATTACATTTTTATTGGTACTATCGGTAGTACTAGGAATTATACTTAAATCATGGCTAGTGACAATAACTTTTCTTTCGCTTGTCGTAGTAACACCGCTCGAGTTAATGACTGAATATATTACTTTATATATTCCTTCTTTTGATGTATCAACGTTGCTGTTTATTTTTACGTTTTTATTTAATTTAGCTCCATCAACTGAGTCAATTACTTCATATCCTTTTTCAATATATTCTTCACCAACATACAAAAAGATGGTAACATCACCATTTAAGTGAATATATGTAGCTCCGACTGGTTTTTCTACGACACTGACAATTCTTTCTTTAGTAATATTACCTAACGTATATTCTATTTTGTATGTCCCTAAGCTATTACTATCAACTTCATTTACAACAATGATATTACTAGTAACATCTTTACCTGATTCATCAGTTCCTTTATAGCCGGGTTCAATGTATTTTTCGCCTAAATATACGGTTACTTTATTATCACCTTTCAATTCAATATAATATAATTTATCCTCTAAAGAGATATTTTTATTACCAGTTCTAGTTATAAAAAAGATAATCATAATTAAAAAGATGATGACTGCAGCAATGATTAATGGATATTTAAAATTAAATCTATTATCATCAATACTATTATTATTAAATAACATATCATCACCTCTTTTTATTATCTATATTAATTTTATCATATTATATCAATTTTGTATAATAAAAAGTGATATTAAATGATATCACCTTTAACGCTATTATTTACTTCAGTTATTTTTACTTTAACTATTTCATTATTATTTTTATTTGTTATAACTTCAACTGGTATATAATTTGAAGTTATAACTATTTTTTTATTATCTTTTCTAGTTTCAATAATACCATCATAAGTATTACCTATTTTTTGTTTATAAAAATCGTGTTCAAATTTATCTGATAAAGTTATAACTTCTTTTACTCGACATTTCTTGGTATTGCCATCTATATGGTTAGGCATTGAAGCAGCTTTGGTACCACTTCTTTTTGAATATGGGAAAGTATGAATTTTAGTAAATTTTATTCTCTTTAAAGTATCCATAGTTTCTTGAAATAATTCATCTGTTTCACCTGGAAATCCCAAGATTAAATCAGTCGTAATACTTATATCAGGGATTTCTTTTCTAATATGTTCCACTTTCTTTATAAACATTTCTTTGTCATATAAGCGATTCATACTTTTTAAGATAGTATCACTACCTGATTGAAGTGGAATATGTAGGTGTTTAGCCATAACATCATTATTTTTTATCAAATCAATAATACCATCTGTTATTTCATTAATTTCAATACTTGATAGACGAATTCTAAAAATATTAGGAATACTTACTAGTGCTTTTAAGAGCGTTTCTAGATTAGTATGTTTATCAATTCCATATCTACCAGTATGAATGCCAGTTAAGACAATTTCTTTATAACCATTATTTACTAAATTAGTTACTTCATCAATTACTTTTTCAAAATCTTTACTTCTTATACCACCTCTAGCGTAAGGAATAGTACAATATGCGCAAAAAGCATTGCAACCATCTTGAATTTTAACAAAAGCTCTTGTGTGAGTTAAGAATTTATTAATATACATATCTTCAAAATTAATTTTAGTAATATTATCAACTTTTATAATCTTTTTATGATCCTCTTTAAACTCATTAATTAAATCTATTATTTCTGATTTATATTTATTACCAATTACAATATCAGCATCAATTGTGTCTGGATTTAATTGGGAATAGCATCCCATAACAATTAAAATTTTACTTGGATGGTTATTTCTTGTTGTATGAATTAATTTACGATCTTTTTTATCAGCTTCATTGGTAACGGTGCAAGTATTAATAATATAGATGTCAGCTTCATTGTTAAAATCAACCATTTTATATCCATAGTCTAATAAAAGATTAGTAACATATTCAGATTCATAAATATTAACTTTGCATCCAAAAGTATGTATGGCAAAAGTCATAATATCACTTCCAATCAGTGGTATTATATCATGACAATTAAAAAAATGAAAGATATTTAAAAAACAAGTAATCTATGTTAAAATACTTCTAGGTGAGGAGTATGTTTAAATATACGTTAGATAATAAAAGATATCATACCTTAAATTATTTTTATAAAAAGAAATTTGGAATAAAAGTATTCAAGTTAAGTTTAAATGGTGGTTTTACTTGTCCTAACTTGGATGGTACCAAAGGGTATGGAGGATGTATATATTGCTCTAAAACAGGAAGTGGCGAATTTGGTGGAGATAAATCAAAATCCTTGACAGAGCAAGTAGCCATGATGAAAGATGTAGTCAACAAAAAACATATTCCCTGTAAATATATTGGTTACTTTCAAGCAAGGACTAATACTTATGCCCCAGTAGATATCCTTAAAAAGAAATATGAAGAAGTATTGGCTTGTCCTGATATAATTGGTCTAAATATTGCTACTAGATGTGATGCGATAAGTAATGAGTGTTTAGATTATCTAGAAGAACTTAGTAAGCATACTTTTTTGACTGTCGAACTTGGTCTTCAAACAATTCATGAAAAAACTTCAAAACTAATTAATAGATGTCATACTTTAGAAGAATTTGATAAGATGGTTAAAAAGTTGAGGAAAAAACATATCAATGTCGTAGTACATATTATTAATGGGCTCCCATATGAAAATGAAAAAATGATGATCGATACTGTTAAACATTTAAATGACTTAGATATCCAAGGAATAAAGATTCACATGTTAAATATTATTAAAGATACAGAAATGGCTAAACTATATGAGAAAGAAAAATTTCATATTCTTAGTAAATCAGAATACATCGATATTGTAATTAAACAGTTGGAAGTGTTAGATCCAAAAATCATCATCAACAGAATTACTTCAGATCCAGATAAAGATTTGCTCATAGAACCTAAGTGGTTATGTGATAAATGTCAGCTATTAAATGATATTGATAAAGAAATGAAAAAAAGAAATACATATCAAGGTATTAAATACTGATATGTATTTTTATTTAGGAAGATTAACCATTACATATTTACTCTCTTCACGTAAATTATCATTCTTAACATCGCCAATAATTAGTAGCGTTGAGATTAAGATAACAACATAGAATAAAATAGCTCCCTTGTTCTTTTCTAAAAAATTCATTTTATCATCCCTTTCTTGATCTCATTTTATTACATATATTTGTTCGTGTCAATATATTTTTGATATTTTTGCAAACAAATGTATTAATTTTACATTTTGGTGTAAATTGTCTATTATGCAATAACTTTGTTCGTATTTTTTATAAAAATTATAAACAAATGTTTGACATTCTACTCATTTTATGCTAAGATACTAGTGAAAGGAGTTATGATGAAACGAAAAACAGAAGGTTTAACAAAAAAACAAAAAGAAGTTTTAGATTTTATTAAGCAATTCCATGCACAAAATAAATACCCACCTTCAATTAGACAAATATGTAGTG
>JAEEGL013791640.1_pt1 | contig 29504 bp, 23 predicted proteins | sample 9134231 | NCBI WGS metagenome assembly JAEEGL01 (sample SAMN16246548, study PRJNA631951) | gut metagenome | biome: gut microbiome; feature: rumen; material: fiber-attached | host: Bos | place: Iran: Karaj | collected 2018-10
CCGGGTATAGTCCCCCTCCTCCAGGAGCATGCGGTATGCTTCCCAGGGGATGGCGGCCTTCAGCAGGATGTACACGCCGATGCCGGCCAGGGTCATGGTGGCGGCTACGCCCAGGACGCCGTAGAAATCGTCCTCGCCCCGCCAGAGGAGGAGCGCAAACAGGGGGATGACCGCCAGCACGCAGAGGACCACGCCGATGGCGATCCGGCGGTTGTGCTCGCTCTCCTCCCGGCCCATGCGCTCCCTGACCATGCCGGAGACGCCGTAGGCCGTGTCCAGGGCCTCCTTCTCCAGGTACTCGTACTTGCCCCCCTTCAGGCCCGTGAGCACGAACAGCAGCACCGCGCCCGCCACCATGAGCAGCAGCACGATGAGCCCGATCATGGCCGCCTGCATCTCCGTCAGGACGATGCGTCCGGTCTCCTGGGCCCCGCCCAGGAGCATCAGCGCGATGGGGGACAGGATGCACAGGAGCACCCCCAAGGCGATCCGCGGCGCGCTCTCGGCCTTATAGGAAAGGAAGGCGTTGGCCTCCTCCATGGACACGAAGGTGGCGCCCTCCGTATCGGCGTCCTCCGGGGCGGCCAGGGGCTCCGAGACCTCCATATCGTCCTTCAACAGATAGTCCGTGCTGACGCCGAAGAGATCGGATAGCTGCAGGATCTTGTTCATATCGGGAATGGACTGGGCCCCCTCCCATTTGGATACGGACTGTCGGCTCACGCCCAGCTTGTCTGCCAGCTCCTCCTGGGACCAGCCCGCCTTCTTTCTCAGATCGATGATCTTGTCTGCGAGGATCATTGGTTTCTCCTTTCGTCCGGTGACGCCCGGCTCTGTTTTCTGCCCTCATGCTACCCCAAATCCCGGTTGCGATCCACCAATTTCTGCCGTCAATTTGTCAACCGGCCGTTGCAACGGACTGTGCAAGGGGTAAACTCGAAAAGAAAAGGAGCTGACCGCTCCCCTTTGTTTCTATTGCTGACTGTCCACAGCCGAGTCCGATCGACCATGGCCCGGAGACGGCGGCTGGGGAAGCTCTTGCTCCTCCGGCGGAAGCGTCTCTGTCTCATAGTCTGGATCGGGGCCCGGGGGCGCTTCCGGCCGCAGCTCCGCTTCCGGTTCCGGCTCAGTCTCCTGGGATGGCTCAAAGTCGGGCTCCGGCTCGGGCTCCGGGTCCGGTTTGGTATCGGGTCCTTCCGGCGCAGGCTCCGCCGCCTCGGCCGGTCCGGCTTCCCTGTCCTCTTTGGCAGGCTCCTGAGGGAACCAGTGGGTATAGTACCGACTGTTGACCAAGCCCAGGAATATCATGGCCTCCTCGGTGGGATACTCTATAAAATAGGGGGAATCCTCGCCGATGACCGTTCTGCCGTTGGACCGAACGGTGTACTGCTCGGGGTAGGTCTTGCCCTTATCATACACGCCGTAGCCTACCACGCAGTTCAAATCCCGGATCACGCGACGCACGCAGGGGGTATTGCCGTCAGGATTGCGGTGGTTCCCTTCGATGGTGACGAGCTGTCCCGGCTTGCCGTTCTCCCCGGGGATGACCTCCTCCACCAGACCCACATGGGAGGGCATGCTGTTTTTGTTGAAAGCGAAGAAAACGATGTCTCCCTTCTTAGGCACATAGCTGTTCCACTCCCGCCAGTACCCTTCCCGCTTCAGATTCATGGAATGCCGGCCACAACTGGACTCCACAGGATAATCCACATTGCCGGCGTAGAAGATGCAGAAGGAGACGAACGCATCACACCAGTCGCAGAACTTGGAACCATACCAATCCCCATAGCGGGTGTAGTAGCGCTTCTTGCCCTTGCTGTCCATCTCGTAGTAGGTACCGTCGGCGGAATAGCCCAGCTGGGAACGGGCGATGATCAGGATGTCCTCCCGCAGATTCCCCGTCAGCGCGATGGAAGCGCGCTGCTCCTCCCAACACTCCAGTGACTTGGAGAAACGGGGATGATTGCTGGGGCCGTCGGATTCTTCCTCCGGCTCCTGCGTGGGATCGGGCTCCTGCGTGGGATCGGGCTCCTCCGTCGGTTCGGGCGATTCCGTCGGCTCAACGGGCTCCGTCGGCCCGGGCAGCTCAACAGGCGTCGGCTCCGGATCGGAAGAGGGCTCGATCGTGGAAACGGGCTCCTCCGGCTCGCTGGGCGTGGGCGCCGGTGTGGGGACGGGCTCCTCCGGCTCGCTAGGCGCAGGAGCCGGCGTGGAAACGGGTTCCTCGCTGTTTGCGGGGGCGGCAGGTCCCTCATCGCTGTGCACGGCAGGCGTCTCCTGCGCCGGAGCTTCCTCGTCGGCGCGGACCCGAGGCAGAGGCATGGAAAGCAGCACGAACGCAGCCATAAGAAGCGCCAGCAGCTTTTTCATCCCATTCACCTCCCTCATGCGCATTCCACAGACAGGATACAGCATACGTAAAATAGTAATACCATGAACGAGGCGTTTTGTCAACCTCAGCCTATGAATAGGCAGACCGAGAGGAGGCCGGACCGAAGGCGTCAACCATCCGCGGCGGTCGCCGGAACGGATCCCTACCACAGAAGGATCACCCTGCGACAGCCGTTGGGGCTCGACGGATGAGGAAAAAGGGAGTATACTGTTAAAGTCAGGGAAATCGGGGGACAAACGCGGGATGGAACGGCAGGCGGCCATGGTGAAGGATATGACGGAAGGAAAGGTGGTGCCGCTGCTTTTGCGGTTCACCCTGCCCCTGTTCGTGTCCAACGCCCTGCAAGCGGTGTACAACGTGGTGGACATGGTGGTGGTAGGCAACTGCATCGGCAAGACAGGCATGTCCGCCGTGTCCATCGGCGGCGACCTGTTGCATCTGTTGACCTTCGTCGCCATGGGCTTCTGCTCCGCCGGACAGGTGATCATCGCCCGGGCCGTGGGGGAAAAGCGGCCTGAGGACATCCGAAAAACCATCGGCACCATGTTCACCTTTTTGCTGTCCGCGTCGGCCGTGATCGCTCTGGTCTGTTTCCTGCTGCGGGGCGCCATCCTATCCGTCCTTAACACCCCCGCCGCCGCCTATGACTACGCCATGGACTATCTGGTGACCTGTGTGTGCGGCCTCGTCTTCATCTACGGCTACAACATCGTCAGCGCCATCCTCCGGGGCATGGGCGACAGCAAGCGACCCTTTCTGTTCATCGCCATCGCCGCCATCCTCAACATGGTGCTGGATGTGGCGTTCGTGAAGTATTGTCATATGGAGGTGTTCGGGGCCGCCCTGGCCACGGTCATCGGCCAGGGGGTCAGCTTCCTCGCCTCCCTGGTGTATCTGTATCGGCGACGGATCAGCTTCGGCTTTGACTTTAAGCCCGCCAGCTTCCGCATTGACCCCACGGCCTTCCGGCGGCTCCTCAGCTTGGGCGTCCCCATGGCCATTCAAGCGGCGGCGGTGAACCTGTCCAAGATCGTGCTCATGTCCTGGATCAACCTTTTCGACGTGACCTATTCGGCCCTCGCCGGCATCTTCAACAAGCTGAACATCATGTGCGGCGTCATCTCCCAGTCCTTCACCACTGCGGGCAGCACCATGGTGGGCCAGAACCTGGGCGCCAAAAAGTACAGGCGGGTCAACGAGACCCTGCTCACCATCCTGCTCATCGGCATGGGCTTTGCCTGTCTCTTCTCCGCCGCGCTGTACCTGTATCCGGACCGGGTCTATCGCATGTTCACTCCGGATGCGGACGTTTTGGCCGTTGCCGCGGTGCTGACCCTGCCCGTGATCCTCAACTTCTTCGGCGCAGGCACCCGAAGCGTAGCCTTCTCCCTGATCAACGGCTCCGGAAAGGCGAAGCTGAATCTGGCCGTGGCCATCATCGACGGCATGATCAGCCGGATCGGCCTCGCGGCTCTGTTTGGGTTCGTTCTGGGCTGGGATTGTCTGGGGTTCTGGATGGGCGACGCCCTGGCCGGGTTCATGCCCCTCATGATCGGAAGCGTATTCTATCTGTCCAGCGGATGGAGGCGCCGGGAAACCTGACGCAGGAGGCGTCCGCCCTTACGGGAAACGGCGCGCCCGATCCCGTCCCTCGGCGGCCCTTCTCCCGGGGCCGTAAACAACGGTCATGTCGGGATACAGGCTGCATACGGCCCTCTTGAGCCGGTCGATCTCGTCTGCAAGCACATGCCGCGCCCGCTGTATCTGTGAAAAATCCTTTCCGATCAATTCACACAGGAACGCCAGATCGGCCAGTTTTTTCACGTACTCTTCATCAAAGCAGGGGTTGGCGGAGAGGATGTCGGCGTATCCGTTCAGCTTTCCCGTCTTTTCCGCCAGGTCTAACAGCGTTCGTTCCACCCCCTTCGGGTCCGTTTCCGCCGCCTGTATATACGCCTCTTCCAAAGAAAGGCCCATGGGCCCCGCCCCCTCCTCCGCCCCCGTCCGAGCGAAAAACCTAAGGGTCAGGGGAAACAACCGGCAGGCGGTCTTCAGATCCTCCTGCAGGCGAACGAACTGCCGCCGGTCTTCTGTATGCTTCCGCCCGGTGTTGCCCGCGTCCACCAGCAGAGCCACCGTCAGGGAGGCCATTATGCCGGATCCCAGGCCGACGAACAGCCCGTTCCCCGGCCACACCGCCGCCAGGACGCAAAAGGATATACCGACGCACAGGATGACAAAATACCAGACCGGCGGGGTCGTCAACCGGGTTTCCCATCGCATCCTTGCTCTGTCCTTCCGGGTCTTCACCGTTCTTTTCATCTTCTTTCCCTCCCCAATCACGCAGCATACAAGAAGCCGCCAAAGCATCCTGCCGTAGCGTCCAACGTTCCTGGTCTATTCTGTTCTAGGCTTCCTCATAGGATCAGGGGAATACCTCAACGGGCCCTCCGCCGGCTGCACAGCCGCCACGTCGGCAACAGATACAGATAGCATGCCAGCAGCACGCTGACCCCCGGTGCGCCTACGGCGGAAAGGGGCACGGCCCCAGCGATGGACCAGGGGACCAAAGGCGCCGTCACCACGGCCGTGTCCTCCAGATCCAGCGCCATGTCCGAGGCGTTGACGTGCAGCTCCAGGCAAAGCTGATGGACCAGGAGGATGGTCAGGCTCTGATTGCAGGCAACCATGCCCGCCAGGATCGACGTGCAGAGCATGGCCAGAAAGGGAGAGGTTCGGTCCGCCAGGCGGCGGATAGCCCCCCGGACTCGGTCCAGCAGCCCCGTCTTCTGAAACAAAACGGAATAGGACGAGCTCAGGCACACGATGGCCGCCACCCGCAGCATGGATGTGACACCGCCCCCGTTCAGCATGGCGGCCACGTCCGCATCCATGGCGGTGAACCCTGTGAGCGCCGTTTGCAGCAGTTCAGCTGGGGTCCGCCCCTGAAGCCAAAGGCACAAAGGCACCGCGGAAAGGATGCTGGCCGCCATAGCCAGCTTCACATTCACCCGCAGGAGCGACAGCAGGAGGATCACCGCCGCCGGGACCACCGCCCACAGGCTCAGAGAGAACTCCCCGGAAAAGAGGGCTGCCAAATCCATGACTCCCCGGCTGTGGGGGCACAGAAAGCCCAGGAGGGCATATATGGCGCAGGAGATGAGAAACGGCGCCAGGGCCGTACGGATCATGCGGCGGATATTGTCGAAAATGTCGGTATCGGTCAGGGTCGCCACCAGCAGCGCGCTGGTGGACACGGGAGAACAGCGATCCCCAAAAAACACGCCGGAGAGCACCGCGCCGCCGGTAAGCGTCACCGGTATGCCCATGACCCGGCCCATGGCGGCCGTGATGACGCCCATGGTGGCCGCCGTGCCGAAGGAGGTGCCCGTGAGCACGGACACGCCCGCATTCAGCAGGAAGGTCATGAGCAGGAACACCCCGGGTCGAATGAGACGCGCCGCATGACAGACGATGACGGGGATGGTGCCGGCCGAGCGCCAGAAGGCCGTGAGCACGCCGATAAGCAGGAAGGTGATGAGGATGTTCCGCACCGTCTTCACGCCCGAAAGCGCCATCTTAAACAGCTCGGCCCAACCGAACCCCTTGCGGCGACCGTATAGCAGGAACAGCAGCAGCCCCGCAGCCAGGGCGTAGAGGATGGACCAGTCCGCCAGCAGGCATGCCACCAGCCCGGCGCAGAACAAGCCCAATACCAGCCATTCCATAAGCGTCCCTCCCGGGGAGATTTGTTTAGAGGGCTTCGGCGACAGCCTCCACTTCCACCAGCACGTTCTTGGGCAGGGTCTTCACCGCCACGCAGGAGCGGGCGGGGCAGTCGCCGGTGAAAAATCGGGCGTAGACGCCGTTGAAGGCGGCGAAGTTCCCCATGTCGCTGAGGAAGCAGGTGGTCTTGACCACGGTCTGAAGGCTGGCGCCGCCGGCCTCCAGCACCGCCTGCAGGTTCTTCAGGGCCTGCTCGCTCTGCGCTTCGATGGTGTCGCCCACGATGGCGCCGGTATTGGGGTCCAGGGGGATCTGACCGGAGGTGAACACCAGCCTGCCGCTGACCATGCCCTGGCTGTAGGGACCGATGGCCCCGGGGGCGTTGCTTGTTTCGATCTTTTTCATGGAAGGGATTCCTTTCATAGGTATTTATTGGAAACTCGCACCTTTTTAAAAATGTTGCAACCAAAGAATGTATTGGGATGTATAGCACACGTGCCTGACCCAGTATCCCAATCCGTGCTTTTCTTTTACCGCCGCTTTTTCTCCATTCATAAAGAGAAAAAGCGGCAAAAGAAACTCACTTAATACACGTTCCAATCGATGGTCGTCTGCCCCGACGCCTCCAATATGGCGTTGGCCTTGGAAAAATGGCGGCAGCCGAAGAACCCGTTGTAGGCGGAGAGGGGGCTGGGATGCACGGTCTCCAGCTTCACGTGGAGGGGGTTGGTGATGAGGACTTTCTTGCTCCGGGCGTTGGCGCCCCAGAGGAGGAAGACCACGGGCGTCTGCTTGTTGTTCAGCTCGGAGATGATCCGATCCGTCAACGTTTCCCACCCCTTGCCCTTGTGGCTGTTGGGCTCGTGCTCCCGGACGGTCAGCACCGCATTGAGCAGCAGCACCCCCTGCCTGGCCCAGCAGGTCAACTCCCCGTGGGTGGGGCGCTGAATGCCCACATCCTGCATAAGCTCCTTGAAGATGTTCTGCAGCGACGGCGGCGGCTCCACGCCCTTCTGGACCGAGAAGCACAGCCCATGAGCCTGACCGGGGCCATGGTAGGGGTCCTGGCCCAGGATGACCACCTTCGTATCTGAGAAGGAGGTGTACTTGAGGGCGTTGAAAATGTCGTGCATGTCGGGATATACCGTGTACCGCCGGTACTCCTCGATGAGGAACCGCCGAAGCTCCTGATAATAGGGTTTTTCGAACTCGCCCTTGAGACGCTCGTCCCAGTCGTTGCCGATGTGCACCATGCCCTTGTCCCCCTGAGGATATGTTATACATAGGTAAGTATACCCTGTCCCGGGGATGATGGCAAGACCCGTTCATGCGCCGTCTCAAAAGGGCTTCAGTACCCCCGCCTGCACCGCGGCCAGGAGCAGATCCGCTAAAATAAGTTCCCGCCACTTATAGAGGGTAGACGGGCTCACATTCATCTCCAAGGAGAGCTTCATAATCTCGCTCCCCCGGTCCGGTCTGCCGCGAACGGGGCTGTCCAGATGATAGAGACGGGCGAAAAACCGTTCCTTCTCCGGGTCCTTGGCTTTGAGGTCCGCCCTGACCCGCTCCACCGCCCATACCCAGCCGGCTTTCTCCCGGTATCTTTCAGACAATGGTTGCCCCATCTCCGCCGCCGCTTCATAGCCTCGCAGAAAGCTCAGGTTTTCCCTGTACCGCTTCGCATTCTGCTCCGCCGCATATCGTAAGTCAAGCTGCATCGCGCTCACCTCCTTTTCCTTTGATCTGCCGCCAGTATAGCAACTTTATTTCCCCTTGTCTGTTCGTTTATGGGACAGATTCCCCTTTCGCCAAAAATAGACCTGTAAAGGGGAATTCCGGGCTTTCGTCCGGCGATGAAGTCTTCACCGCCGGTCGGACCCGGTATGGGTCCGATGCCGGGGGCTTCGGAACGCGAATTGACCTTGCGTCCCCTGTTGTGCTATACTGTTTTATAGCGCTGGGAAGCGGCAAAAATGATATATATATAATTAAGGAAAGAAACCCTATGAACTACAAGGCCGTCGCCGTCATCATTCTGTGCGTCGTATATCTCTACAGCCTGTTTCTCGACCGGATCCGTCTGCGCTCATCCGGCAACCCCATCCCCGAGAACGCGGCGGACGTCTACGATCGAGATACCTATCTCCAATGGAAAGCCTACCATCGGGAAAAAGTCCGTTGGAAGGCCGTCACCGCCGCCGCGGGCTTCGTCATCGACCTGGGGCTGCTCCTTGCCAACGCCTATGGGGCCTTTGCCCGCCTGTTCCCGAAAACTGAGTGGTGGCAGCTCTTTGCGGTGTTGCTGCTCTCCGCCCTCGCCGCCCTGCCCCTCATTCCTTTCTCCTGGTACGACACCATGTCCATCGAAGGCAGATACGGCTTCAACCGCACCGACGCCAAGACCTTCGTCGGCGACCAGGTGAAGCAGTTCCTGCTCCAATTCGGCCTCATGATCGGCCTTGGATCCATGGTCATGGGCCTTCACAAGAGCTTCGGAGACTGGCTCATCCTGGCATTCGCCTGCTTCGCCACGCTGTTTTTGCTGTTCATCACCTTCCTCTCTCCCATCTTCAGCCGCATCTTCAACAAGTTCACGCCCCTCGAAGACGGGGAGCTAAAGGAGGGCATCACCAGGCTCCTGGAGAAGAACGGCTACAAAGTCCGGGCCATCCAGGTCATGGACGCCTCCCGCCGGTCCACCAAGGCCAACGCCTACTTCACGGGCTTCGGCAAGATGAAGACTATCGTCCTCTACGACACCCTGCTCTGCGCCATGACCACCGACGAGATCTTGGCCGTCTTCGCCCACGAGATGGGCCACGGCCTCCATAAGGATACCCTGAAGAGCCACATCCTCGTCTTCCTGCAGATGCTGGTGTTGGGCCTGCTGGCCTGGGCCACCCTGCGCTATCCCGAGATCTTCCGCTGCTTCGGCTTCGCGGGGGTGAACTACGGCTTCGCCCTGCTGCTGATGATAAGCGTAGAGTTCGCGCTCGTTTCGCCCCTCTTTGGTCTGGCCATGAACTGGGTCTCCCGTCGGGCGGAATATGGGGCGGACCGACAGGCTGTGCTGGAGGGCTATGGCGATGCGCTCGTCAGTGCTCTTAAGAAGCTATGTCGGGAAAACTTCTCCGACCTGGCCCCGTCACCCGTGCTGGTGGCCCTCGAGTACTCCCACCCCACCCTGAGCCAGCGCATCGACGCCATCCGGGGGCAGCAGGCGAAAACGTCGTCAGGCAGAGCCTGAGAAAGGAGTTCACAGATGGGACTGTTCAGCGATCTGACCGGCATGGGGAAGGGGACGTCCTTCTTCGACAGGACCAGATATGCCAAGGATTTCGAGCTGGAAACCTGTACGGACAAACGGGGTAGACAGCGGCAGCGGGCCCGATATACAGGGCCATGGACGGTGTTTCGCGCTTGGGACGGCAAAGCCCGCCGCCAGCTGTGGGGCGCCGCAGCCCTGGCCCTGGCCCTGGTGGGCGCATACGGCGCCATGACGCTCCAGACCCACATGGGCAGCGGGAGCCTGCTGGTCATGTTCCCATTGCTGGCCGGCCTGTTCCCGGCCCTGTATCTGCTGTTCGGAACGGCGGCCCTGCCCTTTGGCGGGAAGCCCATGCGGCGGGATCAGTATATGCACAGCTTTATCCGGATGTCCCGTTCCGCAACGGCCATAGGGATATTCGCCTTGGTGGGGCAGGGAGCGAACCTGGCCCTGCGGGCCGTCCGAAAGGATTGGCTGTTCCTGCGCGGAGACTGGCTGTTCGTGCTCCTGGGCCTGCTCAGCATGGCGGGCAGCCTGGCTCTGGTGATCCTTTTGGGCCGAGCGGATCTGACGGAACGGGAAAACGGAGCTTTCCCCCAGTCGATTTCCGAGCCGACACGGGAATAATTGGCTGGATAAATAACCGGTTTGTCTTGACATTTCTCTTTTGGGTTTGTATAATTAGTCATTGTACAAGGGAAATCTCTAACTTTCTGTACAAACACAAAAAATAGGAGGAAAACAACATGAAGAAACTGTTGGCACTGCTTGTGGCTCTGCTCATGGTCTTCACCGTGGTGGCCTGCGGAGAAAAGCCAGCCACAACGACGGAACCCGCCCCCGAAGCGACGGCGGCTCCCGCCCCCAAAGTGGTTGATCCCGCTGACATCGCGAACCAGTCTGAGTTTGACGTCATGACGCTGGGCAAGTATGAGTATGGCAAGGACTATACCTCTCTCTATGAGAAGTATGGCAAGGACATCACCATCGCCGATGTCACCGAAGATCCTGAGACCGGGTTCGGCTACATCACCGTGGATGGCGAGCAGAAGCTCCTGGGTCTGGACTTCCTGACCATGGCCATGGTGTACAACGACACCCCCGCCGGCGATTACAAGACGGAAGATGACGTCTACGCCGCCTGGTGGAGGTTGTACATCACCCGCTGGAACTACCTGCTGCCCGAGGTGCCCCTGTACTCCAACGAGTACTACGATCTGTACAATGCCCAGATCAAGGGTGTGGAAGAGCATCCCACCAACCCCTTCTGGAATCCCGCTCGCGCTCTGGTGGATTGGTCTTCCGAGAAGGCCGATGATTCCATCATCCTGGGCAGCTCCACTGAGCTGTCTGGCCAGTTCCGCGTTCCTTCCTTCGGCAAGTCCTCTCCCGGCGCGTCCGATAACGACATCGGCTACCTGACCACCGGTCTGGACACCGTGGTCACCACCAAAGAGGGTGGCTTTGCCTGGAACGATATCGTGGTCGCTGAGCATGATGAGAAGCTCAATGACGACGGCACCCTGACCTACACCATCAAGATCAAGGACGATCTGAAGTTCTCCGATGGCAGCCCCATCACCGCCAAGGACTACGTGGCCTTCACGCTGGCCAGCCTGTCCCCGGTCTACACCGAGGCCGCTTCCCGTGAGACCTCCGGCCTCACCATCAAGGGCTGGAAGGATGAGTATCAGCTCTACAAGGGACCCGAGTATGACAAGGGCACCAAGGAGCTGTCCGGTATCCGTCTGCTGGATGATTACACCTTCTCTGTGACCATCGTTGCCGACTATGCCAACTACTTCTACAAGATCTCTTATGCTTCCTTCTCTGCTTCCCCCGCTGCCGCCTGGCTGGGCGAGGGCGTTGAGATCAAGGATGACGGCAACGGCTGCTATCTGTCCGATGCCTTCTATGCTGTGACCGGTTCTGAGCCCGCTGCTGAGGAGCCCGCTGCTGAGGAGCCCGCTGCTGAGGAGCCCGCCGCTGAGGAGCCCGCTGCTGAGGAGCCCGCCGCTGAGGAGCCCGCCGCTGAGGAGCCCGCCGCTGAGGAGCCCGCCGCTGAGGAGCCCGCTGCTGAGGAGCCCGCCGCTGAGGAGCCCGCTGCTGAGGAGCCTGCTGCTGAGGAGCCCGCTGCTGAGGAGCCCGCTGCGCCCGAAGCCACCGTGCCCTATGAGAGCAAGAGCTTTGCTCAGGCTGCCAAGATCAAGAAGCTCTGCACCGACACTTCCGAAGAGAACTATGCCGCGTACCCCTGGTCCGGCGCCTATGTGGTGAAGTCCTTCGACAAGACCGATTCCACCGCCACCCTCGTGAAGAACGAGTACTACAAGGGCAACTATGACGGCGCCGTCCCCCACATCGGCACCATCATCTACAAGAAGATCGTTGCCGCCACCCAGCTGGAAGACTTCAAGGCCGGCGGCCTGGATGTCATCGCTGCCATCACCGGCGGTTCTGAGACCGATGAGGCTCTGAAGCTGGCTGACGAATCCAACGGCAAGTACGTCTACACGCACTACAGCCGCGCCGGCTACGGCAAGCTGGGCTTCCGTGCCGACTACGGCCCCGCCCAGTTCGCCTCTGTCCGTCAGGCCATCGCCCTGTGCATGGATCGCGCTCAGTTCGCTAAGGACTTCACCGGCGGCTACGGCGGCGTGGTGGACGGTCCCTATTACAAGGGTTCCTGGATGTACAAGGCTGCTGTGGAGCAGGGCATGATGCTGGATGGCTACGCCACCTCCGCCGACTCCGCCATCGCGGTCCTCGAGGCCGACGGCTGGGTCTGGAATGCTGACGGCACCGAGTATGCCGGCACCGGCATCCGCTACAAGGCCATCCCCGCTGACAAGATCAACGACAACGACAAGGCCTACAAGTCCGTGGACGGCAAGTACAAGACCGAGTTGGTCAACGGCGTCTATCTGATGCCCTTGGTGATCAACTGGTACGGCACCACGCCCAATGAGTTCACCGATCTGCTGCAGACTGGCTTCCGGACCAACGCCAACGTGGAGAAGGTCGGCATGGCTGTCTACAACACCCTCGGCGACTTCGCGCCCATGCTGGATGAGCTCTATCAGCAGGCCGCTTATGGCTACTATTCCGGCACGCCCATGTACTGCGCGTTCAACTTCGCCACCGGCTTCAACTCCGCGGCGTATGACTTCGCGTTCAACATGACCATCGATCCTGCGATGTACGACGATTATTCTCAGTACTACATCAAGGACTTCGCCGATATCCTCTGGCTCAAGTAATTCCGACAGTGGATCGGTAAACAATTGCATCCGGCGGCGTCTCGCCGCCGGATGCGTTTATTCCAACTCCCTTCAACGACCCTTTCCATCGAAAATTATTGCGTCGCGACACCGAACTCGCGCATTGCTTCCATAAATTTTACGCTGCAAAAGCGTGCGAAGGAGTATACCATGGCAAGATACATCGCAAAACGTTTGCTGTACATGGTCTTCGTGTTCTTTTTGCTCACCTTTATCCTCTTTGTCCTGTATCAGATGATGCCCGCCAACCGGGCCTATACCGACGCCCGCGCGGAAATCCAGACCATGAAGCGGCTGAGCGAGGAGGAAAAGGCGACAAAATTCGAGGAGCTGTATCTCAAATACCAGCGGATTTACGGCACCGATACGGACAACAAGGTGATTCTGTATCTGCGCTGGCTGGGCTTCTATCCCTTCTATGACGGTCACTACTCCGGCATTTTTCAGGGGGATTTCGGTTTTTCCTATGATTATAACCTACCCGTTGTAGAAGTTGTGCCCGTACACATGCGCAACTCCTTCATCATCGGCATCATCACGGAAATCGCCGTTCTGGGCGTCACTATTCCTCTGGGCATCAAATGCGCTGTGAAGAAAAACAGCCGATTTGACCGGTTCACCCAGTTCTTCACGCTCATCGGCTTCTCCACCCCCAGCTTCATCATTTACATCGTGTTCATCGTGTTCTTCTGCTCGATCCTGCACTGGTTCCCGGTCAGCGGCATGAAGACGCCCGGCGCGTACTACCCCACGAAGTGGAAGGAGATCCTGGACGTGCTGCACCATGTGGCCTTGCCCACCATCTGCCTGACCTTCGGCTCCTTGGCCTCCATCACCCGTATCACCCGCGCCTCCATGATCGACGCTCTGAATCTGGACTGCATCCGCACCGCTCGGGCCAAGGGTCTTACGGAGAAGGTGGTCGTCTACAGTCACGCCTGGCGCAACGCGTTGATCCCCATGGTATCCATCATCGTCCACGGCTTCTTCGGTACCATCTCCGGCGCCATGATCCTGGAGACCATGTTCGGCTTCAAGGGCATGGGCTTGCTGTTTTTGAGCGCCACGCGGACCGCGGACTATGACATGATCATGTTCCTGGAGGTGATCTACACCTTCATCGGTCTGTTCTCCAACCTGGTGATCGACCTTTGCTACGGCATCGTCGATCCTCGCGTCCGCATCAGCAAGTAAGGGGGTAAGGATATGGAAAAGAAGAAAGAAAACGTGTTCCGCATCCTGGCCCGCTGGCTGGTCCGCTGGATCTTCGGTCTGAAATACGAGGAGAAGTGGTTCAAGCTGGAGCAGAAGGAGCCGGAACAGAAGGAGATCAAGTTTAAGGACGGCGTGCCCGATGATTCCGAGCTCATCGTCAGCCCCGCCCGGCAGGTGTTCAACCGGTTCATCGAGCGGAAGTTCGCGGTCATCTCTGTGTTCGTGGTGCTGATCATGTTCTGCATCGTGTTCATCGCGCCCCACTTCATGACCAAGTACTACGACGCCTTCACCGAGACCACCCAGAAGGACTTGCCCCCCAACCTGTCCCTGATGAAGGTGCCCAAGGAGCTCCGCGACAACATCAAATCCATCGACAGCTATGGCAGCTTCTCCGTGGGTCTTTCCAACGACGGCAAGGTCTACGTCTGGGGCATTGGCAAGCTCGGCGCCACCGGCATCAACGTGAAAGACATCCCTGAGGAGGTTCAAAACGCCAAGATCGCCTATGTGGCTGCCGGACAGGACCACATCATCGCCATCGGCGAGGATGGCAAGTTCTACGGCTGGGGCAGCAACCGCTTCGGTCAGTACGCTGTGACGGATTCCATCCGCAACAACCCCAACCTGGAACCCGTGCCCGAGGTGGTGCTCAACGGTCAGCTGGATGTGAACCACATCAAGAAGCTAACCTGCGGTTTCCAGGTGTCCGCCATTTTGATGGACGACGGTACCCTGTACATCTGGGGCAACAAGCAGGCCTGCGGCAACTTGGACTACCTGGTGGGCCGCACCAACATCGTGGATGTAGACTTTACGCTGAACTACGCGGCTTGTTTGGATGAACGGCAGTCCAGCGTGATCACCGGCACCAAGGGCCTCTACAGCATGGCCCGCAGCTCGATCACCACCGGATCCGCCGTGAAAATGAGCGACTTCCTGCACGGCCGCAAGATCAATGAGATCCGGGCCACCACCACCAGCATCTGCCTGCTGTTGGACGACGGCACCATCGCCCTCACCGGCGATTTCCCCTTCGACGTGGTGGACGTTCCCAAGCTGGATGACGGGGAGCTCTTCGTGGACATCGAGGCAGGCGCCTATCACTTCTCCGGTCTCACCAATCGGGGCCACGTGTACTCCTTCGGCGGCGACCACTATCATCAGGCGGAAGCCCCCAAAGTGGAGGGAGCCTCCAAGCTGTTCGCCGGCGCCTTCCAGAGTTACGCCGTGGATGCAAACGGCAAGCTCCTTGACAAGTGGGGCCTGAAAGGCTACCTCTTCGGCACCGACGACCGCGGCGCCAACATCGCCGAGCGCGTCATCGCCGGCGGCCGCATCACCATGACGGTCGGCGCCGTCGCCGTCATCATCGAGATCATCATCGGCGTTTCCATCGGCCTTATGGCTGGCTTCTCCGGCGGCGCTGTGGATATCTTCCTCATGCGTGTGGCGGAGGTGTTCAGCTCCATCCCGCTGTATCCCTTCATGCTGATCCTGAGCTCCCTGCTTGCCCAGGTATCCTTGACCACGGACCAGCGCCTGTATATGATCATGGTCATATTGGGCATCCTGGGCTGGCCCGGATTCGCCTATATCACCCGTGCTCAGGTGCTGGTGGCTCGCGAAAGCGAATACGTCACCGCCGCCCAGGCCATGGGCGTGAAGGAGAGCCGGATCGCTTTCAAGCACATCCTGCCCAACATCATCTCCGTCATTCTGGTGAACATGACGTTGAGCTTCGCGGCCTCCATGCAAACGGAAACGTCCCTGTCCTTCCTTGGCTTCGGCGTCAACTACCCGCAGCCCAGCTGGGGCAACATGCTGTCCCGCGCCAGCAACGCCACCGCCGCGATCAACTTCTGGTGGCAGTGGCTGTTCACCTCGGCCATCCTCATCATGACCACCGTCTGCATCAATACCATCGGCGATACGCTGCGTGACGTGATGGACCCGAAGTCCACCAACGACAAGTAAGGAGGGATCGTAAGTATGCCTTTGCTTGAAGTCAAAAACCTTCACACCTTCTTTACCACGAAGAAAGGTATCGTCAAAGCCGTCAACGACGTGTCCTACTCTCTGGACGCGGGTAAGACCATCGGCATCGTGGGCGAGAGCGGTTCCGGAAAATCCGTTTCCGCCATGAGCATCCTGCAGCTGCTGGACGGCAACGGCTATATCGAAAGCGGCGAGATCCTGCTGGAAGGCCGTGATCTGACCAAGTTGTCCCTGAAAGAGATGTATCACATCCGCGGAAACGATATCTCCGTCATCTTCCAGGAGCCCATGACCAGCCTGAACCCCGTGTTCTCGGTGGATAAGCAGCTGTCCGAGCCCTTTATGATCCACCAGGGCATGAACAAAAAGCAGGCCCACGAACAGGCGCTGAAGATGCTGTACGATGTGCAGATCCCCAATCCGGAGGTGGTCATCAAGCAGTATCCCCATCAGCTTTCCGGCGGTATGCGGCAGCGCGTCATGATCGCCATGGCTCTGGCTTGCAAGCCCAAGATCCTCATCGCCGACGAGCCCACCACGGCTCTGGACGTGACCATTCAGGCTCAGATCCTGAAGCTGATGAACGACCTGAAGGAAACCACCGGCACAGCCATCATCTTCATCACCCATGATTTGGGCGTTATCAATGAGATGGCGGACGACGTGGCGGTCATGTACTGCGGCCAGGTGGTGGAGCAGGCCCCGGCCGACGTCATCTTCCAGAACCCGGCAGACAGCCACCCCTACACCGAGGGATTGATGCTGTCCATCCCCCGGCTGGAAAATGACAGCGACCGTCTTGAACCTATCCCCGGCGTAGTGCCGCACCCGCTGGCACTGCCCAAGGGATGCAAATTCGCGCCGCGCTGCAAGTATTGCACCCAGCGGTGCATCGATGAAGAGCCTAAGTTGATGAAGATCAGTGACAAGCAGTCGATCAGATGCTTCTATCCCAATAAGGAGGAACGGAACAGTGCCAAACACAAAGAAATTACTGTCCATTACTAATTTAAAGAAGTATTTTCCGGTCGCCAAAACCTCCATTTTCCAGAAGAACAGGCTGTATGTTCGGGCGAATGAGGACATCACGATCGACATCTACGAAGGCGAGACCCTGGGCATCGTGGGCGAGTCCGGCTGCGGCAAGTCCACGTTGGGTCGAGTGCTCCTGCAGCTCTATCCCCAGACGGCAGGCTGCACCCTGTACTACGGCATCACGCTGGATAAGCTGACGCCCAAGTACGTACGCCAAACCATCCAGAAGGAAGCCAAGTTCCGCAAAAAGCTCCATAAAGCCAGCGAAAAAGCGCGGGAGCTGGAGCAGAAGGTGGAGGCTGCCGGCGGCGAGGACGGAGCGGACTTCTACCTGCTGCAGGAATGCAACATTGCCAAATGCGAGGAGCAGACTCATCTGAGCAATATCGTGAAGATCCTGGGCGGATTCTTTGCCAAGGACGATCCCGAGGGCATGCGGCTCCTGCTGGACATCTATAAGGAAAACAAAAAGCGTAACGCCATCATGCTGCGCCGGCAGAAACTCCAGGTGAATTTCGATCACTACGAGACCGAGGAGCAGACTGGCACAGGATCCGCAAAGGCCAAGTTCCAGCGGAAAAAGGAAAAGATGGGCGCTTTGCTGGCCCGTGCGGACGAATCCGTGGCGGAGATCGACCAAAAGATCGCCGAGCTTCAGGAAAAGCTGGATGCGGTCAAGGCAAAGTATAAGGACGATCCGGAGTTCAACAAATACGAGGCCATGCTGGATGACGGCATCGATCTTGCAAGGCTGAACTACAAAGAGATGCGCGGTCTTCGCCGCAATCTGCAGATCATCTTCCAGGATCCCTATTCCAGCTTGAACCCTCGGTTCACCGTCGGTCAGATCATCGAGGAAGGTTTGGTCACCCATCACTTCTTCAAGCACGGCTCCGCCAAGCTGCGCGCCTACATTGTGGAGACCATGGAGAAATGCGGCCTGCAGGAGTATATGCTCCACCGCTATCCCCACCAGTTCTCCGGCGGTCAGCGGCAGCGTATCTGCATCGCCCGCGCTCTGGCCGTGCAGCCCAAGTTCGTGGTCTGCGACGAGTGCGTGTCCGCTCTGGACGTGTCCATCCAGTCTCAGATCATCAACCTGCTGCAGGAGTTGAAGGAGAAGCAGCACTTGACCTACATGTTCATCTCTCACGACCTGAGCGTGGTCAAGTTCATTTCCGACCGGATCGCCGTCATGTACCTGGGCAACATCGTGGAGCTGGCGGATAAAAAGACCATCTTCGACGATCCCCGCCATCCCTACACCGTGGCGCTGCTATCCTCCATCCCCACCACCGAGCCCGGCTCTGCCGAAAAGGAGCGGATCATTCTGGAGGGCAACATCCCCAGTCCCGTGAATCCTCCCGCCGGCTGCAAGTTCTGCACCCGCTGCTATATGGCTACGGAGAAGTGCCGCCGCGTTTCTCCGCCTCTGGTGGAGATCGAACCCAACCACTTCTGCGCCTGCCATTATCCGGAGCGGAAGCTGGGTGAAAACAAGGAATTCCTGTTCGACGTAAAGACCACCAAGTCGGACATCAAACAAGCGTAAGCCATGCGGACGTCGGAGCAAGACAAACAGGAGCTGCTTCAGGACGAAAGCCTGAACCTGGAGAAGAACGACCCCCTGGCCATGTGGATCTCGGGGCTCCTGACCATCGGCCTCCCCTGCCTGCTGCTGATCCTGCTTATCGTCGGCGTGACGGTGCTGCTGTTCGGCAGATGACTCAACGAAATATCCCGCGCAAAGCCCTCGGCGATCCGGGGGCTTTGCTGCGCCTGGAGGAAGATCACAGCGGCACGAACCAAGGGACAAGGGAAAGGGGATCTGCGCGCCTTTTGTCAGGTGAACCGGGTCAACAGCGGCATAAATTGTTTTATATGTACCTTGGGTGGGCAAAGAAATCCGCTTTATCCCGGCCGGTGGGATTATTTTGTTGACTTTCAAAAAGCCCTGTGCTATAATTTTTCAAAATTTCTGCATAAATAGCAGGTGACCATTCCTGTGGTTTCGCTTGTTTCACGCGGGAAGGAGAGGAAGAATTGGGTAAATACGTAGTCAAGCGCATCCTGTTGGCTGTGCTTACCGTCTTCGTCATCTGCGCGATCACGTTCTTTCTGATGCACGCAGTCCCCGGCGGCCCGTTCAATAAGGAGAAAGCCCTCAGCGAGGCGACCATTGCCGCCCTCAACGCTCGCTACAATCTGGATAAGCCCGTTTGGCAGCAGTTTCTGCTCTATATGAAGAATCTGATGCACGGGGACTTCGGCGTGTCGCTGAAAAACGGACGCGAGATCAAGGCGGTCATCAAAGAATCCTTCCCTATCTCGGCCCGTTTGGGCCTGTCGGCCATGGTGGTGGCCCTGTTTTTGGGCACGATCTTCGGCAGCACCGCCGCCTTGACCCGGAACAAGCTGCCCGACCGGCTCATCGTGTTTTTCTCCACCCTGTTCACCGCTGTACCCAGCTTCATTCTGGCTACCATGCTGCTGTTGGTCTTCTGCATCCGACTCAAATGGGTGCCTGTGTGGAGCGCCAACAGCCACAACTACCTCTTGCCGATCCTGGCCCTGTCGGCATATCCCATGGCGTACATCACCCGTCTTTCCAAGACCAGCATGCTGGACGCCCTGAGCCAGGACTACATCCGTACGGCGCGGGCCAAGGGCGTATCCAAGTTCAAGATGATCTTCAAGCACGCCCTTCGCAACTCCCTCATCCCCGTCATCACCTACGCCGGTCCCCAGATCGCTTACATCATCACCGGCTCCATGGTCATTGAGACCATCTTCACCGTGGGCGGCCTGGGCAGCAAGTTTGTCAGCGCCATCACCAACCGGGATTACACCATGATCATGGCCACCACCATCTTCCTGGCCACCCTCATGGTCGTGGCCAACCTGATCTGCGATCTGCTGTACAAAGTTGTGGATCCGCGCATCAAATTTGACTGAGAGGAGGCGAAGATATGGATCATATGGATTTACCGAAAAAGAATCCTCTCAGCTTGCAACTGGATCTGAGCAAATTCTCCGCCGCGTCCTTTGAGAAGGCCACCGAGGAGGAGAAGCGGCAGCAGGACGTGATGAGCGAAAGCACCACCTTCTTCAAGGACGGCATGCGCAAGCTCTTCAAGAATCCGTTGGCGGTCATGAGCCTCATTCTGCTGTCGATCATCCTCATCACCATCGTTTTTGCGCCTTTGATCGTGCCTTACTCCTATGAGGACATCCTTTCCGTGGAAGGGCGGCGTGACCGGGACGCCAAGAACCTGAAGCCCTTCACCTTCAGCAAGATGGAGCAGGAGTACATCGCCAAGGGCGGCACCCGCTTCCCCCATATCTTCGGCACCGATGAAATGGGCCGGGACTACTTCATCCGCGTGGTCTACGCCACCCGCATCTCCCTGTTCATCGGCTTCTTCGCCTCCATCATCGTGCTGATCATCGGCATGCTGTACGGCAGTATATCGGGGTACATAGGCGGCAAAACCGATCTTATCATGATGCGTATCGTTGACATCATCTACTCTTTGCCTGATATGCTCATGATCATTCTGCTGTCGGTGGTCCTCAACGAAGTACTGAAATTCAAGCCCGGCACCCTGCTGGCCCGTCTGGGCACCAACATGGTGAGTCTGTTCATCGTCTTCGGCCTGCTGTACTGGGTGGGCATGTCCCGCCTGATCCGTGGCCAGATCCTCTCCATCAAGGAGAACGAGTATATCCTGGCGGCCCAGTCCATCGGCGCCAAGCCCGGCCGGATCATCCGCCAGCATATCCTGCCCAACTGCCTGTCCGTCATCATCATCTCCACAGCCCTGCAGATCCCGTCCGCCATCTTCACGGAAAGCTTCTTGAGCTTCGTGGGCATCGGCGTGAAGGCGCCCATGCCGTCCCTGGGCTCCCTGGCCAACTCCGCTCGGGAAGGTCTGCAAAGCTATCCCTATAAGCTGGTGTTCCCCGCGATCGTGATCTGTCTCATCGTGCTCAGTCTGAATCTGCTGGGCGACGGTCTCAGGGACGCTTTCGATCCGAAGCTGAAGAGGTGACGCGTATGAGTGAAAAGCTGTTGAGCGTGCAGAATCTGCATACCTCCTTCTTTACGGACGCTGGCGAAGTCCAGGCGGTGAATGGCGTCAGCTTCGACCTGGATCCCGGCGAGATCCTGGGCATCGTGGGCGAATCAGGCTCCGGCAAGTCCGTCACGGCCTACTCCATCATGCAGATCCTGGCCGACACCGGCCGGATCACCGGGGGGCGGATCCTCTTCAAGGGACAAGATCTGTCCACCTGGAGCGAAAAACAGATGCAGGGCTTTCGGGGCAAGAACTGTTCCATCATCTTCCAGGACCCCATGACCAGTCTGAACCCCGTGTTCACCATCGGAGATCAGATGCGAGAGGCGGTCGTCCTGCATACGGACCGGCGCGGCGCCGCTGCCAACGCCCGGGTGGAGGAGCTTTTGGAGCTGGTGGGCATCAACGAGCCCAAGAAGCGCATGAAGCAGTACCCCTTCGAGCACTCCGGCGGCATGCGGCAGCGGGTCATGATCGCCATGGCCCTGGCCTGCGAGCCGGACATCCTCATCGCCGATGAGCCCACCACGGCCCTGGACGTGACCATCCAGGCGCAGATTTTGGAGCTGATCCAGTCCCTGCAGAAGAAGATGGGCATGGCGGTCATCCTGGTGACCCACGATTTGGGCGTCATTGCCGATATGTGCGACAACATCGTGGTCATGTACGGCGGCCGGATCTGCGAGCGGGGCACCGCTCGGGAAATCTTCTACAACCCCAGACACGAGTATACCAAGGGCCTTCTTCGGTCCATCCCCAACGCCAGCAACATGAAAAAGAAGCTGGTCCCCATCTCGGGCACGCCCATCAACATGCTGAACCTGCCCAAGGGATGCGCCTTCTGCCCTCGCTGTGATGCGGCCATGAAGATCTGCCTGAGCGAAGTGCCACAGGAGATCATCATCAATTCCGACCATAAGGCGGCCTGCTGGGTCAACGTGAAAGAAGCGTTCGAGGAGGTGCCTCAAGAATGAGTGAAGCTCTGGTAGAGGTCAAAAACCTCAAGATGTATTTCCCCGTGAAGGTGGGCCTCACCAAGACCATCCCCCTGAAGGCGGTGGACGATATCTCCTTCACCGTGGGCAGGGGCGAAACGTTGGGTCTTGTGGGCGAGTCCGGCTGCGGTAAGACCACCGCCGGCCGAGCCATCCTGCACCTCTACAAACCCACCGGTGGCGAAGTCATCTTCGATGGGACGCCGGTGACGGAAAAAAACATCCTGCATATGCGCAAGCAGATGCAGATGGTGTTCCAGGATCCCTACTCCTCATTGGATCCCCGCATGACGGTGGAGGATATCATCGGCGAACCGCTGGATGTTCATCACCTGTGCAGCAACCGGAAGGAGCGCCGGGAAAAGATCCTGGACCTTATGGAGATCGTGGGCCTCAATGCCGAGCATGCCCGCCGGTACGCCCATGAGTTCTCCGGCGGCCAACGCCAGCGCATCGGCATCGCCCGGGCGTTGGCGGTGAACCCCCAGTTCATCGTATGTGACGAGCCCGTCTCGGCCCTGGACGTGTCCATTCAGGCCCAGGTCATCAACATGTTCGAGGAGCTGCAGGAAAAGCTGGGCGTGGCCTACCTGTTCATCGCCCACGACCTTTTGGTGGTGCACCACATCTCCAAGCGCATCGCCGTCATGTATCTGGGCAAGATCGTGGAGATCGCCGATGCCGACGAGCTCAACGACCATCCCATCCATCCCTACACCGAGTCTCTGCTCTCCGCCGTGCCCATCCCGGATCCCGACGTGACCAGAGCACGCCAGCGGATCATCCTGGAGGGGGACGTGCCCAGTCCCCTCAAGAAGCCCAGCGGCTGCCCCTTCCGCACCCGCTGCCGCTACGCCACCGAACAGTGCGCCCAGGAGTGTCCGTCCCTCACCGACCGCGGCGGCGACCACCAGGTGGCCTGCTGGGTCAGATAACTTTCGATAGCTCGCCTAAAAAGGGCTATAATACACAGGAGGTAAAGAAAAATGAAGAAATTGATCGCTTTGTTTCTTGCATTGGTCATGATCCTTTCCATCGCTGCCTGCAGCAAGAAGGAAGCCAACGACAAGAAAACCGACGATGCGCCCGTGGTCGATGCTGCCACGCTGGTGAGCAAAGCCTTTATCGATCCCATCAAGGATTGGGCTCAGTATGATGAGCTGATCGCCCAGATCAAGGCGGAGACCGATTTTGCCAAGCGCACCGAGCTGATGCACAAGGCTGAGGATATCCTCATGGCCACCAACTGCGTCATCCCCATCTACTACTACAACGACATCTATCTGCAGAAGAGCTATGTGAGCGGGATCTATTCCAACCCCTACGCCACCAAGTTCTTCATGTACACCAAGCTGGACAATGGATCCGACACCCTGCGTCTGAACCTCTCCAGCGAGCCGGATTATCTGGATCCCGCCCTGAACAGCTCCGTGGACGGCGCCTGTCTGGCGGCCAACTCCTTCTCCGGTCTGTACACCTATGATGCCAACGGCAAGCCCGTACCCGCCTGCGCCCAGGGCTACACCATGAGCGACGACGGCACGGTCTACACCGTCACCCTGAAGGAAGGCCTCAAGTGGTCCGATGGCAGCGACCTGACCGCCGCTGACTTCGTCTATGCCTGGAAGCGTGCCGCTGCCGACGCCACCGGCGCCGACTACGCCTACATGTTCAACGGCTTCAAGAACTTCCCCGACATCGCCGTGGAAGCCAAGGATGATCTCACCCTGGTCTTCGAGCTCAATGCTCCCTGCGCCTACATGGAGGATCTGATGGCGTTCCCCACCTTCTACCCCGTGAAGCAGTCCGCGGTGGAAGCCTATGCCGATTGGCAGACCAGCCCCGGCGGTTGGTGCCAGGAGGCCGGCTTCGTGTCCAACGGCGCCTATGTCTGCACCGGCTGGAACCACGACGTGTCCATGACCTATGAGAAGAACCCCTACTGGTACGATGCCGACAAGGTGACCGTCAACAAGCTGGAGTACATGCTCTCCGCCGATGACACCGCTATCTACGCCGCTTACAACGCGGGCGACCTGGATTTCGCTGACTCCGTGCCCACGGACGAAGTGGCGTCCCTGCTGAACAACCCCGAGTTCCACATTGTGGACGAGCTGGGCACCTACTATGTTGCCTTCAACGCCAAGAGCAAGATCTTTGAGGGCAAGACCCCTGAGCAGGCTGCCTGCATGCGTGAAGCCTTCACCATCATGATCGATCGTAACTACATCTGCGAGAACATCGGTCAGACCGGTCAGGTCGCTGCCAACGCCTTCATTCCTCTGGGCATGGCCGACGGCAACGGCGGCATCTTCAAGAGCAGTGCCACCGACCAGGGCTACTTCGATTGCAGCGCCATCAATAACGACTATGACGCCGTTGTGGAGAAGGCTCGCACCCTGCTGAAGGCTGCCGGCTATAAGTTCGGTGAGGATGGCAAGCTCACGGCTGAGACCCCCATTCAGCTGGAGTACCTGACCAATACCACCTCCGGCCACATCAAGATCGCCGAGACCATCCAGCAGGACCTCGCCGCTCTGGGCATCGAGCTCTCCATTCAGCAGCAGGATTGGAACGTGTTCCTGGAGGAGCGCAAGGCCGGCAACTTCGACTTCGCTCGTGAAGGCTGGATCGCCGACTTCAACGACCCCATCAACATGCTCGAGATGTGGACCACCGTCTCCGGCAACAACGACTGCCAGTTCGGTCGGTAAGCAACAACCAAGGGCTTAGCCCCAGGGAGCCGAGAAATCGGCTCCTTTTTTTGTGGGCTCCCGCCGCATTTTATATATTCATCCCGCCCCCGAAAACCCCCTTGCGCTTTATGGGAGCCGTGCTACAATGAGTGTGGATCGGAAGGAACAGTCATGGGGATGAAAAGCGAAGCGCGCCTGCGGGCGCTCATGGAGCAGATCGACCAACTGAACAGCGTCAGCGCCGTCCTGGCTTGGGACATGCGCATCCATATGCCCGCCGGCGGTGCCGCGTATCGGTCCGAGCAGATGCGCCGTCTCGCACAGGAGACGCATGCCCTTCGGACCTCTCCCCAGATGGAGGAGGTGCTGACGGCTCTGGAGGCGGACCCGCCCCGGGACTCTGTGGCCTTAGCAATGGCGCAAAAGGCCCGTCGGGAGTTCGATCGGGTGAAGCGGGTCCCCGAGGATCTGTTCGCCGCTTACGCCGCGCACAACCTGAAGACGGAGCATCTATGGCCCCTGGCTCGTGCCGCTAACGATTATGAGCGGATCCGGCCTCTTTTAGCACAGGAGTTCGCGTTCAAGCGGGAGCTGGCCGCCTGCTATGGCTTTGAAAGCGATCCCCTCACCGGCCTCATGGATCAGTGGGAGCAGGGGCTCTCCCGCACGAGGATCGAGTATCTGTTCGAGGCGCTGAAGCGGGAGCTGATCCCCCTGTCCGCAGCTCTTCGCGACGGGCCTCAGCCGAAAAGAAATACCTGCCGGGGCGTCTTCCCGAAGGAGAAACAGAAGGCTTTTTGCCATGAGCTCCTGCAGACCGTAGGCTTTGACTTCGACCGGGGCCGTGTAGACGAGAGCCCACACCCCTATACCACCGTCCTTCACGCCCAGGACGTGCGCATCACCTGCCGGTACTTTGAGGACGACTTTACCCGCGCCATCTTTTCCACGCTTCACGAAGGGGGCCATGCCATATACGGTCAAAGCGTGGACCCGGCGCTTATGGGCACGGGTCTGGGCAGGGCCGCCTCCTTCCCCATGGACGAGGGACAGGCCCGGTTTCTGGAGTGCATGATCGGCCATAGTCTCCCCTTCTGGGAATGGGCTTTGCCCCTGGCACGCCGATATTTCCCGGCGCTGGAGGCGCCGTCGCCCTCCGCCTTCTGGCGAGAGCTCAACGCCCTGACTGTCACACCGTTGCGTCTGGGTTCCGACGAGCTCAGCTACAACCTCCATATCCTTCTTCGCTTCGAGCTGGAAAAAGCCCTCTTCGACGGGACTTTATCCTTCCGAGACCTGCCTGGGGCCTGGAACGAAAAGTCGGAGGAATACCTGGGCGTCCGGCCGCAAAAGGACGGGGAAGGCGTGCTGCAGGATATGCACTGGTTCAGCGGGTTCATCGGATATTTTCAGAACTACACCCTGGGCAACTGTTACGCGAGCCAGCTCCTTCAGGCCATGGAGCGAGACGTGCCGGATCTGGATGATCGGATCCGCCGGGGGGATTTTGCCGCGGTAAAGGAATGGAACGGAGCCCATGTCCACCGTTTCGGAGCTGTGAAATCTGCCGAACAGATCTTGCGCGATGCCACGGGAAGCGGGCTGGATGTGTCCGTGTTTATCCGGTATCTCAAAGAAAAATATGCCCGCGTTTACGGGCTCGCAGAATAAAGCATATTGTATTCAGGAGGATAATCGATCATGACCAATTCGGTGCAGGACATCCTGCGGCTCATTCGGGACGAAGAAATCCAGATGGTGGACTTTAAGATGGTGGACATCCACGGGCAGTTCCGCCACGTGACCATTCCCGCCGAGAACTTCAGCGAGGACATGATGACGGAGGGCGTGGGCTTCGATGCCTCCAACTATGGCTACGCCGTGGTGGAGAAAAGCGATATGGTCTTTATCCCCGATCTGGACACGGCCTATATCGACCCGTTTTGCGACGTGAAGACCCTGTCCATGACCGGCAACGCCATGGTCATCGACTATCCGGTGAATCGGCCTTTGGACCAGTACCCCCGAAATATCGTCCGGGCGGCGGAGGAGTATATGCGCTCGACCGGCATCGCCGACACCATGCTGGTGCTGCCGGAGTTTGAGTTCTACCTCTTCGACCGGATCCAATGGGAGGTAAAGCCCGGTTCCATCGGCATGAGCCTGGACGCGGAGCAGAGCTACTGGAATAGCGCCTCCAACGGCAAGGGCTACGTGGTCCCCTACCAGAGGGCCTATCATGTGGCCAAGCCTCTGGATCGCACCTATGAGTGCCGCAGCGAAATGTGCCTCAGGATGCAGGAGGCGGGCATCCCCGTGAAGTACCACCACCCTGAGGTGGGCGCCTCCGGTCAGTTCGAAATCGAGCCCAAGCTGGGGGAGATGTCCAGAATGGCTGACGCCACCATGATGGTAAAATACATCGTCCGCAACACCGCCATGAAGTACGGCAAGACCGCCACCTTCATGCCCAAGCCCGTCTATGGCGAGGCCGGCAGCGGCATGCACGTGCATATGCTGCTGTTGAAGGACGGGGAACCGGTCTTCTCCGACGACGCCGGATACGCCCATCTGAGCCGGGAAGCCCATTGGTTCATGGGCGGGCTGCTGAAGCACATCGCCTCCCTCTGCGCCATCACCAACCCCAGCACCAATTCCTTCAAACGGCTGGTGCCCGGCTTTGAGGCGCCGGTGACCGTGGGCTACGCCACCTCCAACCGGAGCGCGGTCATCCGCATCCCGGTCTACGCTAAGTCCCCTAAGCTCCGCCGCTTCGAGATCCGGAACCCGGATGCCACCTGCAACCCCTATTTCTGCTATGCCGCCCTGCTCATGGCGGGCCTTGACGGTATCGAGAACCGGATCGATCCCCACGAAAACGGCTGGGGCCCCTACGATATGAACCTGTACAGCCTTTCCGATGAGGAGAAGGCCAAGCTCCATCACCTGCCCACTTCTCTGGATCTGGCCCTGGATGCTCTGGAAGCGGACCACGACTACCTCACCCGTGGCGGCGTGTTCCCGGAGCGGCTGCTGAAGAACTTCATCGCCGAAAAACGGAAGGAATGCGTGGAGATCGGCAAGATCCCTCACCCCGCGGAATTCGACAAGTACTACAACGCCTGAGCTTCCGTTTCTATGTCTAAGATCACCCAAACCATGCTGGAGGACGCCCTCGCTTTCGGGCGCGCCTTCGCGGAAAGGGGCCGGCCTGCCCAGTATATCCCCTACCTTCGGCACGTGGATCCGGGCCTTTTGGGCGTGTGCGTTCAAACTGCCGACGGTCGCCGACTGAGCGCCGGGGACGCGAGGACGCCCTTCACCGTCCAAAGCATCGCCAAGGTGGTGGCCCTGGCCCTCGCCCTGCAGGATAGGGGAGAAAAGTATCTGTTCTCCGGTCGGGTGGGGCTGGAGCCCACGGGGGATCCCTTCAACTCCATCATCCGTCTGGAAACGGACAGGAAGCCCTATAATCCCTTCATCAACGCCGGGGCCATCGCGGTGGTGGGAGCCATCAAGGGACGGACCGGCGAAGAGAAATATCGGCGGCTGCTGGACTGTTTTCGGCGGCTTTGCGGGTCCGAAGAGATCTGTCTCTGTGAGGAAGCGTATCGCTCCGAGCGGGAGACGGGGGATAAGAACCGGGCCCTCGCCTATCACCTGAAGGCCACGAAGATGCTGGAGGGGGATGTGATCGAGGATCTGGACGTGTACTTCCGCATGTGCTCCCTGTACGTCACGGCGGAGGACATCGCCCACCTTGCCCTGGTGCTGGCCTGCCGGGGGATGGACCCGTCCACGGGAGAGCGGCTCATGGAGCCGGAGCATGCCCGGATCATCCGGACCCTCATGCTGACCTGCGGCATGTACGACGGGTCAGGGGAATTCGCCGTGAAGGTTGGCTATCCCGCCAAGAGCGGCGTAGGCGGCGGCATCGCCGCGACGCTGGTGGATCGCATGGGCATCGGCGTCTTCGGCCCGGCTCTGGACGTTCGGGGCAACAGCATCGCGGGCACCGCGGTGCTGGAATACCTGGCCGGAGCCATGGACATTCGACTGTTTTAAGGCAGCAAAGGAGAGAGAATGGCATCCTTCGATGAAAAACGAGAGGCGTTGCGGCAGCGGCAGATGCTGACGGGGAAGAAGCTCCTGAAAAGCACCCTGTTCCTAGTGGGCTTTTTGGGGTTCATGGCCCTGTTCATGGTGCCCATGGGCATGACCAACGCGATCAACACCATGATGAAAACCGCCTACAGCATCCTCATGGACACCGTGTTCTACATCCTGGCCATCGCGGTCCTGGCCGGGGCGCTGTCCGAGATGCTGACGGAATTCGGCGTGCTGGAGCTGTTCAACTTCCTGCTTTCACCGCTCATGAAGCCCCTCTACGGCATGCCTGGGGCGGCGGCGCTCGGGGTGGTGTCCACCTATTTTTCCGACAACCCATCCATCCTGGCCCTGGCGAAGGAGCAGCAGTATCGCCGGTACTTCAAGGCGTACCAGATCCCGGCTCTGACCAATTTGGGGACAGCTTTCGGCATGGGACTCATCGTGACCAGCTACATGGCGGGCCTTTCCGCCGTCACTGGGATGAGCCTGGGCAAGGCGGTGCTGTGCGGGAACCTGGGCGCGGTGGTGGGCAGCGTCATCAGCACCCGAATGCTGCTGTATTTCAGCAAAAAGCTCTACGGCACCGAAACCCTGGCCCTGTCCCCCCGGGAGATGGGTCAGCTCACCGATGAAGAGAACAAGCCCCAGAAGGGGTTCATGCTGCGGCTGCTGAACTCCCTCATGATGGGCGGCAAGAACGGCGTGGAGC
>JAEEGL015224497.1_pt1 | contig 29504 bp, 19 predicted proteins | sample 9134231 | NCBI WGS metagenome assembly JAEEGL01 (sample SAMN16246548, study PRJNA631951) | gut metagenome | biome: gut microbiome; feature: rumen; material: fiber-attached | host: Bos | place: Iran: Karaj | collected 2018-10
ATATCTAATAAAGTATTAACTTGTTCAATAGTTCCTTGGTAATTACCTTCAACATTTTTTTGTGAGCAACACGGACATTTACAAGTACAAAATTTATATCCCTTATTACCTGTATACAATGCCACCAATTTAACTTTACTCATATCTAACATCATTTTTATCAATCCCCAATATTAAATCAGCTTATGAATAGTCATTATTCTTGCAAAACATTTCAAATTAGGATATATATTAACATTTTTTATTTGCTCTGTCAAGAAAATGATAATAGCAATATTTAATTAATACTCATTATTTCCCATAAAAATCGTATCTCCTGCTTTAACAACATATGTTAAATCTTCTTTAAATGGAATAATCAATTTCTGACCAATCGATAACATATTACTAGTTAATTTGTTATCATCTTTAATTTTATCGACCGTTGTTCCAAATTTCTTAGCAATACTATATAATGTATCACCATTACTAACAACATATGAATTAGTAAGACTTAACCCACTAGGTACTTTAAGCAATTCACCTACCACTAAAGAATCTCCTTGAAGATTATTAATAGCTTTCAATTCTTTTACCGTAATACCATATTTATTAGCTATTCCATAAAGTGTATCACCCTTTTTGACTTGATATATTTCTGTATCTCCTAAATCTATTTCTTTAACTGGTATTTTTAACACTTGACCAATAGAAAGAACATCCGAATTCAAATTATTAATTTTCTTTAACTCTGAAATAGTGGTATCAAGTTTATTAGCAATACTATATAAAGTATCACCTTTAGAAACAGTATAAGTATCCGTTATTACTTTTTTAGGTTCTTGATAAGGAATTCCTTTATATTCAAGAACAGCTTTAATAACGGCCTCCGCTAATTCCTTATAATTATCTTTTATTTCTTTTAAATCATCATCATTATCAATAAAGCCATACTCGATAATTATTGGTTCCGTTTTTCCCGTATCACGAAGTATATAATAATAATCTTTCATTGGATTGCTAGGTAATCGTCTTTGATACACCCTTCTTGTTTTTTGTCCCGCCAAACCAATATTATTTAAAATTGCATTCGCTAAAGTAGCATTATTACGAAGGGCATAAATTACCTCTGCTCCATCCGCCGCTCCAGCATTCACATGATTGGATATAACTACAACATTAGGATCATCACCAAAAAAAGACAATATTTTATTTACCCTATCCGTAGGATTAAGTGTTACATCACTATCTCTAGTTAAAAAAACGGGAACTCCTAATTCCATGAACCTATCATACATATATTTACTAATCAATAAATTATAATCTTTTTCCAATATATCTTTTCCCTTAGCTCCCCCATCGACACCGCCATGACCAGGATCTATTACTACTCCATCAAACTTATCATTCATTTTATCACCTGTTTTATTGTATGAAAAAAGGCACATATTGTGCCTATTTAAAATACTTATTAATAAGTTTATTTAATTCTTGAATACTGATAGGTTTTGATAAATATTCATCAAACCCTTCCTCCAAATACATTTCTCTCATACCGGTAATAGCATTCGCCGTTAAGGCTACAATTGGAGGTATTTTATAATCTTCTAACTTTCTAAGAATATGTACTACTTCAATACCATCCATATTTGGCATCATATGATCCAAGAATATCATATCGTACTTTTTTCCTTCTTTTATTTTATAAATACAATCTCTACCATTAGAAAAAGTATCTATATTAAATTTATATGATTTTAGTATTCTCTCAGCTACCTTTAAATTAAGTAAATTATCATCAACAATCATAATAGTATATTTAGAACAATCAATATAATCTATTTCATTAGCAGATACCTTAGGTTCTCTTATATCACCAACCGGTGTCCTATCAATAATTTTTTGCTTAATATCAACATAAAATGTTGTTCCAACACCATATTCACTTTCAAACCATATTTTTCCATTCATCAAGTCAACATATTTTTTAGTAATAACAAGACCTAATCCAGTACCTTCAATTTCATTTGAAGTAGCTGAATCTAATCTTGAAAACTTTTCAAAAAGTTTATCAAAATCTTCTTTCTTAATACCATATCCAGTATCAGCAACTTTAATTTTAAGTAGAACATCATTGTCAATGACTTCACCTTTAATTTCTAACTTAATTTTACCAACTTCAGTATATTTAACAGCATTAGTAAGTATATTAAGTAATATTTGAAAAACTTTAATCTGATCTCCATATATTATTGAAGGAATTGTGTTATCAATATCCACTATCATTTTTACTGGCTTATTAGCCATCTTAGCTTCAATTATACTAGTTAACTCCATTACTACATTAGAAATCGAATATTCCCTCTCTTCTAATGTATCACTACCAGATTCTATTTTTGAAATATCTAGAATATTATTAATTATTTCTAGTAAGTTATTTCCAGCCGACAATATATGTGTAACATCACTTCTCGTTCTCTCCGGATCAAAATTGCCATCGCCCAAAATAGTATCACTAAATCCCACAATAGCATTCATTGGCGTTCTTATTTCATGACTCATATTAGAAAGAAAATCAGATTTAGCCCTATTAGAACGTTCGATTCTTTTCTTAACATCTTCTAACTCAGCAATAATAAATAAATCAGGATTTTCAATATAGAAATATAGAAAATACATTTGAATTGCAATACCTAATCCTAAAAGGGCTATTGTTGGAAAAGCTAATTGAAGCAGCAAAATAACTAACATCTCTATTGTCATTAAAACAATTGAAATACACTTTCTTTTAGTAATACTTTTATATTTTTTAATCATATAAATAATAATTGCAATTATTATACCCGCTGAATAGCCTAATACAAAATACGAAGAAACACCTGGAATATAAGAAAACTCATCGTGTGTCATATTTGAAAAAGGTATAAAGAAATATATCAAGATAACTAGAAAAGTTCCTATAGCAACTACTTTTGCACTAATATTTTTCTTAACTAATTCAAAGATATTTTCATATTCCAAATTACCTAAAAAACATAAACTATAAAAATATAACAACATAAACCATATTATTCTACTTACCCAATGTAGTCTAAACAAAATAACACTAATTACAGTTTGATTGTTATTAACAAAATATCCAATAGCGATAATCTCTGTTAATAAAAGAACTAACGATAATAATAATAAATATCTAAATAATTTATTTTGAATTAATTTGTATTTTTCTTTAGAATAATATGTAATAAATAATAACAAAAGGAAGAATAAACTACCTACACTTAAAACTAAACCAGCTATCATCTTATTCCTCCTTATCAAAGAATCGATGCATTATTTTATTTAGTTCCCTATAACTAATAGGTTTACCTAAATAATCATCAAATCCTTCATCAAGATATTTTTCCCTAATACCACTATAACTATTTGCTGTAAGTGCTATTACCGGAGGAATCTTGTATCCTGATGTCTTAAGTGCTTTAAGTGTGGCCACTCCATCCATCTCTGGCATCATATGATCCAAAAAGATTATATCATAAGTATTATTTTTAATCATTTCAAGACATTCATTACCACTATTAGCTTCATCAATTTTAGCCTTATAGCCTTCAAGTAATCTAACAGCCAATTTAATATTAATTTTATTATCATCAACCACCAAAATACGCTTATCCGGAATCTCTAATGCCCTCTCATTAGGAACATCCTTCGACATATTTTCAAAAACATCACCGATTTTATCTTCCAAAACTACTTTTTGAGGTATTGTAATAAAATATCTTGTTCCCCTACCAACCTCATTTTTAAAATTGATTTCACCACTCATCATTGAGACAAATCTCTTAGCAACAATAAGTCCTAATAGCACACTATCAACCTTATTGTCAAGTTCACTGTCTATTTTTACAAAATCTTCAAATTCAATTTGAAAAGTATCTTCCTGCATAGCATGTCCAGTATTAGAAATCATTATTTCAAAAGCAAAATCAGGATTATCATTACTCTTATGAATATCAAGTGTCAGTTTACCATAATTCGTATAATTCAATGCATTTAATAATACATTTACAATTACTTTACAAATTTTTGAATAGTCACCAAGATATCTTTTAGGTAATTCTGGATCAACATTTACTGAAAAAGAAATTTCTTTGCTATTAATCTTAGAAGTAATAATACTATTTATCTCAAACACTAACATTTGCAAATCATACTCTTTTAAAGTAACCTTTTCTTTATCAGACTCAATCCTTGATATATCCAAAATATTATTAATTAAATCTAGTAATGATACACCAGCATCATGAATATTTTTCGTATCTCTCTTAACAATTTCTTCTGTAAGTTCACGTTCATTGAGTAAGGCTTCACTAAAGCCAAGAATAGTATTCATTGGAGTTCTAATATCATGACTCATACTAGTTAAAAATTCTGTTTTAGCTTTATCTGATATTTGAGCCTTTTCTTTAGATTTTTCTAATTCTAAAATTAATTTATTATCTTGATTCTCTACCGTAAAATACATCATTGCCATCATTAGAGAAAAGATAAATGTCTGAATATTGTAATCATAACCATTAATTAATTGTAATAAAAGAATAGCAATTAAAAAGACAAAGGAAAAATATATAATTAATCTTTGCTCTTTAACATATCTAAGTTTATTAAACAGAATAGCTAAAAAGATAATTAAAAACATCATAAGCATTACAACATATACAATATTAACCGCACTTCCACCAAAAGAGTATACATTAGCAGTTATATTATAATCGATGCCTACTAGACAAGTTCCTACTGAAGCTATAAACATAACGCCAATAAGTAACCATAAATAATTACGACGAATTTTTTCTCTTTTCAGATCATCTGTAATAAAATCAGTACCAACAACAATAATATAATCAATAAATGAAATCATCCATGCAAGTATTCCAATTAAATATGCTCGGTATAAAATTGTTGTTAATATTGATACTCTACCACCGGACATTGAAGATATATAGCCAATTTCTAATACTAATAGAATAATAGTAAAAATTAACAATGATGAGAATAATCCACTTGAAGTAATTTTACTTTTTTTCTTATCAAGATACATTAATAATATCAAAATAGAAAAACATAATCCACAAATTGAAAAGCCCATGCTTAAAAACAATTTTGACACTATATCTTCACACCCTAACTATTCTAATTCTTATTTATTTCATCTGCACTAAATATTGGAGCTACACTATCGCCATTATTACCTGGTTGTGGAGGAACATTATTAATATCATTATTACTAAATACTGGTGGCACAGCAGTAGATGATTCATTAGTATTATTAATTTCTGCATTTCCAATTCCATTATTCACAACTGTTGGAGTTTGGCTTGGAGTAGTCTGAGTAACATAATTTACGCCAACCGAATTACTATTAACGGCAGGCATATTATTATCATCTATCTTAAGTTGCTCACGTAATATACGATCCAATTCAACTTGATCAATAGGCTTAGAAAGATAATCAACAAAGCCTTCTCTCAAATACATATCTTTTGATCCTTCAATAGCATTAGCAGTAAGTACAACTACTGGTGTATCAAATCCACTTGCCCTATTACGCATATTATATAGCGTATGAATACCATCCATTTCAGGCATCATATGATCAAGAAAAATCAAATCATATTTATTGTGTTTTGTATAATTTAAGCATTCTAGTCCACTATTAAGACTAGTAACCTGAAAATTATATTTTTTAAGCAGTTTTTCAGCTACTTTTAAATTAAGCATATTATCATCAACAAGCAATATCTTATATTGACTACCATCAAAATATTCACCAACTGTAACCTTTTTAGCTTGATATGTTGCCATATCAATCTTAGTTTTATCAACCACTTCTTGCTCTAAGGTAACCGTAAATGTCGTTCCTTGTTGATATACACTTTCAAAGCTAATCTTTCCACCCATTAAATCGACAAGTTTCTTAGTAATAACAAGTCCAAGCCCAGTACCTTGAATATCAGATTGCTCTTGATCTAATCGTTCAAATTTTTCAAATAATTTTTCATTATCTGCTTTCTTGATACCAATACCAGTATCACTAACTTTAAAAACTAAATTAGCCTTATTGCCAACGACATTTGAATCAATAATAAATTTAATACTACCCTTTTTCGTATACTTAACAGCATTCGATAAAATATTCATAAGTACTTGATATACTTTCATTTCATCGCCCATTAGTTCTTTAGGAATAACTCCATTGGTAATAACTTCAAACTTGATTGGACGTTCAGATAAAGATACCCTAATAATATGTGATAATTTAGCAATCGTATCAGCTAAACTATAAGGAGCATTCTTTAGCTCTGTCTTACCTGCCTCAACTTTTGTAATATCCAAAATATTATTAACTATTTCCAAAAGAGTATTACCAGCTTCATTGATACTCTTAATATCATCACGGTATTCATTAGGAATACTGCCATTAAGAAGTGTTTCAGATAAACCGATAATAGCATTCATTGGTGTTCTAATCTCATGACTCATACTAGCCAAGAAATTAGTCTTTGCTTCATTTGCTTCCTCAGCTCTATTTTTAAGAATATTTAGTTCTTCAATATATTTTAAATCTGGATTCTCCATTGTAAAATATTGAAATAAAGTAATCAAGCAAATACCACAACTCATAATAGGAATATTTATATACATTATTTGTGCAAATATCATCACAAGTAATAATAATACTGAAACTAATAAAGCATAATTTTTATATTTTTCAACTTGTTGATTATTAAATAGCAAATTAATTAAAATAATAATTGCAATAACTATTCCAAGTATATATATCAAGCTTACCCTATCATCATAATTACTAATACTCAAAAAATTAGACCAAAATTGTAAAACAATCAACCCGATAAATAAAACAATAGCAATAATTACCCATAAATATAATGTACTATGACCCTTCATTAATTCTTTAAAAGACTCATACTTATTATTACTTCTAGCAAGTAATGCATAAAAAGCAAAAAGAATTAGCCATATGAATAAACTAATACCTTGCATCTTAGCAAAAATCATCACCATATCATCATTTTGATTTATGCCATAGTAAAAACGCAATACGTTAAATACTAATACTAACATTGTAATTATTAGTAAATGCTTATATATCTTACTTTCAACAAAATTATACTTTCTTTTGAAAAAGTAAACCAATGATAGCACTAAAACGTATATAAAACTAATTACTAATAATGGAATATTTCCATTCATTGATTAACCACCTACTTTAGTAATTGCATCAAATTCAGTGCGAACCCTCTTAAAACACTCCACAATTTTTGGATTAAATTTCTTTCCTGCTTCCATTTCTATTAAAGAAGCAATTCTATCATAATCAACAGGAACTACAGTATTAACCAACATTACATATTCAATAACCAATGCGGCAATCTGTGCCGCAAGAGGTATTGCTTCACCACTTAATCCTTCAGGATATCCTGTTCCATCATAACGTTCATTATAATATCTTGTTATTTCATAGCAATATTTTGAATCAATCTGATTATTTTCAAGTGATATGACATACTTAACCATTGATGAGCCAACAACATTACTATTTCTTAGAATTTTTTTCTCTTCTTCAGTATAACCTGTTCTCTTAGTTAATAATGACTTAGGCATAATATAATTACCAATAGAGAAATATACTGCTGATTCGGCCATCTTATCAACTAAATTTCCATTAATATTCAATTCTGGATACTGAACAGATACTTGCATTGTCAATATCTTCATATATTTTCTTATCAAATTCATTGTTGCTGAATTATCTAACCTATATGAATTGATAACTGTATCGATAATATTCTTTAAATTACCTTGTTGTTCTAGCATCATCTCAGATAAAATACCACTAGAACGATACAAACTAATTAAATTCTCAATTCTATGTCTAATTACCTGTGCATTAAATGGTTTTTCAAGCATATCCGCTATCTGATAACTATAAGCCTTATTTCGAGTATCTTTATCATAGTTACCACTAATAATTATAACTGGTAACTTATTAAAATAATTATTATCATTTAAATATTCAAGAACTCCAAAGCCATCCATAACAGGCATAATAAGATCAAGGAAAATACAAGATACATTAACACCATTGTTTGTACTTTCTTTTATCTTAGCAATAGCTTCTTCACCATTATTAGCTATAATAATTCCATAATTTTTTTCAAATATTTTACTAATTAAATTACAAGTCATCTTATCATCATCAATAATCATAATTGTTTCTTTGCCACTCTTATATATTTGCGTAGCATTTTCATTAAATGACTTATTTAATTCTGGAAAATCAGTTGTAAGACCCACTAATACTGAATTGATATATTCATCTTTAGTTCTTAAATTATTATCCATATTAACAATATTATGAATCTTAAGCATAGCCATACTTATTGAATCAATCATCTTACTATACTTCTGAGTAACCGTACTATTTCCAGCATCAGTTTCTTGATAAGTATTATTTTCAACATTTGCTTTAGATACCAATACAACAATAATTTTCTTTCCATTATCATCATATAAGTATATATTATTACAATAATTTAAATACGCTCCAAGCTTATTATCAAGCATCTTATAATATAAATCTATTCGGTTATTGTTTTCTTCCAATTTTGATATAGATAAAGAAGAAACATAGTTATGAACATCATCTTCAAAAATGAAAGATTGCGCATTAGTAATATAGTCAACATAGGATAATTGACTATCTAATTCAAAAGAACCATCTTTATTAACATATTTATATACAGCATCTCCGTTGGCATCAATTATTAAAGCTTGTACATAACTCTCTAAAATCTTCTTATCAATTATCTTTTTATAATCATCCATTTTTACATCCCCTTATAAGTTGATAAAATACTAAATACTCTTTTTGCTTCGGTAATAAGTTCATTATAATGTTCATTTATATAATTCATATCATTTCTTTTAGCAGCCAATTCATGTTGATAAAACATCTCCCCAGTATTAGTAAATCCAAGTGTTCTGCAATTGCTCTTAAGTGCATGAACAATTATCTCATAATTTACTAAATCTCCAGCAGCCTTAAATTCATTAAATTTATTGACATCATTAGGAAAAGTTCCACAGAAATCTAATAATATTTCATTATATGTTTCACCATCCATTGTATTTTCAATTCCTTTATCGACATCTACTCCATTTTGAATTAAAAAATTACGCTTACTATCATTCATATCTATAACCTACTTTCTTAGTATAATTTTACTATATAATCACTAAAAAAGCAATGATTAAAGGAAAAAATAAATAACATATATTGACAACAATAAAGTTTGTTGATAGAATAAAAACTCGTCAAAGGGGTAAAAAGAAAAGGAGAAAAAATGACTATTAAAGAAAAATATGAAAATTTAAAATCATTATTAAATTTATATGGATTAAATATGAAAATTCATAATGGCCATGTTACATTTACCGATATTAAAACTGGTATAGTATTAGATACTTACTATAAAGAAGATGAATATGATTATAGTGAAGATGCTAAAGAGATAAAAACAGCTAACGTTAAAGACTTATTAGGCCAAGCAAGCAGAATATTTCATGCCGTAAGTAACAGCAATGAACCATATATACGCTACAGTATTAAAATTGATAACCTTGAGCCAATATCAATTGACAGATTCGAAATTGATAAAAACGGATCTAGTGAATCTTATATTAAAAAAGATCAATCATTAAATATTGGCATATATGATTTTATAGAATCAAAAGAGATTTTTGAAGAGGAAGATTATAAAATCACTTATGACATATACATTAGAGCAAAAGACAATAAATATACCAAAAGTATATTTGTAAGAGATAAAAAAACATATAATGATGGTACTATTTTCTTTACACCAAATAATGTTAATCAAGTAGTATCAAAAAATATGGATTCTAAAGAAAACGATTTATCACTAGATGAAATAATAAATATACTTGAGAATACCCCGCATATTAAAAAAGCATTAAGCATTGTACATCCAAATATATATAACAATTACTTAAAAATGCAAAAGAGTCAAATAAGACAAAAAGAGATAAGGGCAATGTTTAAAAGAAGACATGAAGAAAGAATGGGAAAAGACAGAAGAGAAGAACATAGAAAATGGATCGAAAGTATACCAGAACGTGTAATAGCAATACAAGAACTATATGTTCTAACAGGTAATTTAGATGAAATGACAAATAATGATTTATTAGAAAACTTTGGCATATCATTAGAAGAATCATTCTATCCTGATGAAGCCGTTATTAAAAAAGTTAAAAAACATATAAAAAGTAAAAATAGTAATAAAGAAAAAATAGATTAAGAAAACTTAATCTATTTTTGTATTAATTTCTCATACTCTAAATATAATTCAACATCTTTCATATCAATACCTGATTCTACCAAGTATTCATAATTAATTAATGCCTCAATACTCTTTAAAGTATTTTCAATATTATCTTTTTCAAGGGCTTCTCTTGATATACTAATCTTTTCTAAATTATATCTATCAACAATTATGTCTTTAATTTGTTTCTCATCAAGTAAAACTAAATTACTAATAAGCATATAACTATTGGTATTATATATTTCATTTTTAAGTTCTTCAAATCTTCCATTAATATCATCAATTGTAATAGATTCATCAAGTTCCTTCGTCTTAGTAACAAAATATAAATAATGTGAAGCAACAAACTTAAGAATATCTAATACATTTGAATCTTTTGATAACTTATTATATACAAGTTCATTAAAGCGATTATCATCAAACTTATCATATTTATCAATAAGTTCATTAAGAACACTCTTATATTCAAATAACCATTGCTCATCATTTTTCTTTTTTAATCCAAATAATGGTTTCTTATCCCTACTAGCAGTTAATTTTTTTAGTTTAGCTTCATCTTTAGCAATTTCTTTTAAAGCTGCTTCTTTAACATTTTTAAGTTCTTCTTTCTTTTCAAGTCTAGCACGCATATCAGTAAGTAGATAATTATACTTAAGTAACATATCATATTCAGTTAAAGACTTATATAATTTCTTCAAGCCATCAAAACTATAACTATCGTCCATAAAATATACACTACGCTTTTTAACAACTTCTGCTTCTGAATAATCTTTAGGAAAATATTCCTTATTAACAAATTTTTGAAAATTAAGATATGGATCAATCCCTTTTAGATATTTTAATTCATCACTTAATTTAACACGCATATTGTATATCTCAGAATCATTATGATTCTTTAAAAATTCTTCATGTCTTTCCTCATAATATTTATTAATCTTTTTTTCATATCTAAAATAGATACTTTTAAAATTAATCTCTATTATTTTAATAATATCAGAATCTTTCCAATATATTTCTTCAAAACATTTTTTTAAATCATCATCATTAGAATTAATTAGTATTTTATCCATATATATAGCTGCATACTTATTAAAGTCAAAATCTTCTTTAGTTAAATTAATATTTACCTTTTCAAAAGAATCAACAATAAGTTTAATGCAAGCATTAACACTATCAAGATCTTCCTTATAGTATCTATGTAATTGATACAAATAATAATCTAAATGCATCTTTTCATATGCTGTATTATAATCATTCCACTCATTAACAATATTACATTTTTCTAGTTGTTCCTCAACTTTACCTATTTCATCATTTATTTTAAGTTCTTTTAACGTCGTTAATCTAGATTCAATTTCTTTTTTAACCATTTCTAGACGTGAGGCATCTTTTTGTTCTTCTTCGACAATTAAATCTAATTTTCTTTTTCGATTATATTTGGTATTGACAGGAAGAACATCAATTATACTTTTAAATTCATCATATTTTGCATTTAATTCATCTATCATTCTTGCACTTCCTCTTCCAATTTTTTCTTTTCATTTTCCAAATATTCTTGATGCTCTTCAATTGCCCTATAAAGTTGTAATAATTCTTCGATTGTAATTTCTTTAATTTTCTCTTCCATTATATTTACCTCACTTTACTATTATATATCTTATTATCTCACCAATCATCGTATCATCATCATACAATCGGAAAGATAAACGATATGTTCCTGTCAATAAAGAACTTTTAACATTATATGTTAATGAGAAGTTTGCCGGTGGATCGTCCATCACCATATACTCATAATTAGTAACATCACCTGTTGCCGTCAATGTTTGATCAGCAAAATCTTTAAAATCAACCAATTCATAATCAGTATCATATACTTCATCATACTTTCTACGATACATTGCAATTCGGATATTTGGATTATCCAAAAGCGAAGTATAGTCTATTGTAAACGTAAATCGTTTATCATTAACAGCACTAAAGATAACACTATTATCATCAATTACTGGGTTAAGTCCATAAGTACTATTAATAACTGTCATAGGCACATTTGCTATATCAGTCTCACCAGTACTATAGTATATACCATCTGGTGAAGCAAAGGCCTCAAAAGTAAATGTATAACTGCCAGTCGCCAATGATGAGTTTTCCGTATGGAAAATAATCCATTTTTCAGTATTACCAACCTTATTAGCTAACTTGATATGAGTATATCCCGAAATGTCAGGATAATATACATTGTTATCCATCTCAAAATATGTACCGGTAAGGTCAGTACCTGATACCAAGTGTCCTTCACTATTTTTAATATAAATTTGAACTCCTAGTTTTGAATCAAAATATTGTGTATCGGTTATATTAACACCGCTTAAATTTGAATTCTGATAGTTAATTAAGACATCAAAGACATCACTATATCCAATATATAATGGATTATCTTCCGGTGTCGGTGTTATATCAATATGTGAATCTAATCCCGAATACAAATTATATGTCAATTGAGCATGCTGAATACCTAAAACACTAATAATAGATTCTTCATTACTATCACGTATCTCTATCATTAATGAATTACCCAATTGATCACCGTTAATAGCCGTATCACCAAAGTCAACTATAAAGATAAATTCTTCACTACTAGAATCCCCATCATAATAAACAGCATTTTTAGCAGCATCCGAATAATTACTATTATTACTCTTACTACCCATTTTTGTAAATAGTGAAAGTGGATATGAGCACTCATTTTCCAGCTGGAACTCAGTAGTTGCATTAGATACATCTGTTGCATCAATAACATGATAATAATACTCAGGACTTCCTTGTAAGAAATCAAGCATCGTAATTTTAGTACCAAGTGGTAAAACAAATGATGAAGTTAACACGCGATGATATCCAGCACGATATAAATTAGTACCTGCACCATATAACGCATAATATGCACTAAATTTACTTTTAGTAGTTATATTTGTCGCCGTAGATGTAAAGATTTCATATTTATCACCAGGCGTCATAGTTCCTTCATATTCCGTTGTTTGGAATAATGCGGTTGACATATTTACATTAATAACTAGACGTTTTACTTCATTTGAAAGTGCACTTAACTTAGTAATAGCCATAACTGAAATTCTAGCAGTTCCTAAAGTTTTTTCTTCTGTTACATTTTTAGAGTGATATAGATAGAATAACATTGTAGGAACGACATTTGAATTTTCACCTTCGTAGTATGTAACACCACTAATACTAGGTTCATGAGTATAAAATGATGTTTTACCAGTTGTTAACCAACCACTATTAGAAGCTTCCATAGCCAAACCAAATTGATTATTCGCAATTGCCGCCGTTGAGGCAATTCTAGGAATATCATTTTTATCGACTAATGTAATTCCGCTCTCTAATTCAGATCCATCGAAGGAAAGAATTTGGAATGAAGTATTAGGTTTATTAAATTCCAAGAAAGGTGCTTCAACAGAACCTAATGTTGAATATTTAGAAGCAACCAAATTAACATTATATTCAATTACATTTTCACCAATAAACCACATATAGAATTGACCAGATTCTGGTGTTGGTTCAATATAATCAACTTCATTTATAGCTGTTTCTTCATTTATATAATTACTATAAAAACCATCTACCGTTATATCATGATTAGTCTCATGCTTTCCAAGAACATAACTACCACGAGAAAATGTTCCTGACCATGGAAGCGTTGCTCCAGGAGCATAACTTGTATTATAAATACCCGTATTTACATTATTATCATTATCATAATTAAATATTCCAAAGAAACTCATCCCATATACATTACCATAGTCAGACACTTGCTGGTCATGGGCAATGTTTAAGTTACGTCCTTCATACATATAAACACGATTATTAACTGTTCTTGTTAGTGTATTAGTTTCAGTATTAATTGTAACTGCTGCCTTATTTCCTTGACTATCCAAACTTTCAAATTGTTCAAGCAAGTTAGCTCCAGTTTCAAAGTATATTTCAGAATTATTCTGCAATTTAAAATTAACAACCCTACTGACAGCAAACTTTTCTTTATCATATTCATTTGCCCTATCGATAGCACCTTTAAGTAAAATACTTGAATTATCAATAATAACATAAGTAACACGCTGTATTGAAATATTACGTTCTGGAACGTTTGGAGATCCATAATTCTTAATATATAAGTAACTATCACCACTAGCTGTAGAGGCATTACCACCACCAAAGAATGATCCATCAATATTGAAATTATTATAAGTATCAGCATCAATTGTAATGACAGCACCTTGCGTAACACTTATGAATGACCAGTCGTATATTTCAGATCCACCAGCGTTGGCTTCACCACCGCCAAAGATATGACCTCTAATATCAATATCCGTTTTACTTAAGCCCTGCGTATAAGCACTCTTTCCAACATTTACAACTGTATTTCCATATACAACAGATGTATTAGCACCGCCATACACGTTTCCATAGATTGTTCCACCAGCTATATTAACAGTACTTGTCGAATCATCAGCTAAACTTGTTCCGGTATAAGCTTGGTTACCTCCACCGAAAACGCAACCACTAGTTGGTGCAACTGAGGTGCTAGAACCAATCACAGAATTACCATCAACTGTAATATTTGTATCTCCTTCAAGTGTAGCTGATGCTCCATTACCTCCAGCGTAAGCACTACCTAAAATTGTGGCATCAGTAATTGTAACTGTTGAAGAACCCTTAACAACGCCAAAGTTTCCTCCGCCATAGATGTTGGTATTAATTGTTCCACCATTAATATCAACCATAGTATCGCCGGTTGCTTGAGCAAGGTTTCCACCACCATAGATATTTCCCGCGGTACCGCTTTCAAACGTAACATTAGTATCCCCTACTTCAGCACGATTTCCGCCACCATATATAACATTAACTGTACCAGCCGTCTTATCGTATGTAACATTAGTTTCATCAACTTTTCCTGTTGTATTAGATCCGCCATAGATAGTAGTAACTGTACCACCAGTAACTGTAACATTTGATTCATTAAGTCCAGCACTATTACCGCCACCAAAAATTGTCGTTGCTGTGCCACCAGTTACATTAACATTAGAAGTACCACCATTAGCAGCATTTCCACCGCCATATGTCGTAGTTACTGTACCGCCAGTTATACTAATATGAGAAGTAACTGTGTTACCACCAGCGTTATTGCCACCAAACAAAGTAGTAACAGTACCGCCATTTTGATTTATATAACTATTTGTAACTGTGCCACTTGAATTAGAGCCTCCATACATATTTGTAACTGTCGCACCAGTATGAGTAATATTGCTAGTACCGACACTAGCAGAATTACCACCGCCATATACCGCCGGTATCGTACTGCCAGCACTAGTAAGAGTAACATTAGTTGTTGTCGTAGCAACCTGATTCCCTCCACCATATATAGCACCATTAACTGTAGTTGTTCCCTGAACATTTACATTAGTCGTTCCACAAGTTCCACCTTCATTGTTTCCACCATAGACATTCTGTACTGTACCAGAATTAACTGCCACATTTGCCGTAGTAACATCGCCAGAACTATTAGAACCGCCATACAAATTTGTAACTGTAGAGCCTTGTAAATAAACATGCGTTGTTGTAACAGAAGATTTATTTCCGCCACCATAAGCACTGCCAACTGTTCCACCATTTAAATGTACTTCATTTTGCTCTGTATGACTTCCAGCTTGGTCATTACCACCAAAAACAGAAGTAATATCGCCACCATTTACGGTAACTGTTATATTACCAACAACATACGGAGTTACAACAGGCGTAGTAGTTGAATCACCCTGGCCACCGCCAAATACTGATCCAACAACAACACCATTGTTAACAGTAACTGTCGTATCACCTGTTGCATTGCCTGATGAAGAAGCACGGTTTACTGTACCAAATGCACTACCGCCATAAACACTACCATTAATAGTAGGAGTATTTGCAACGCCGGCAGCACCAATAACAACATCGACATCACCTGTAACATACGTATTAGCACCTTTTCCACCGCCATAGACATTAGTATTAATTGTTCCGCCAGTAACATTAACGCTTACATCTTTTGATGCACTACCTGCTGTATCAGCACCGCCATAAACATTGCCAATAGTACCCCCAGTAACATCTATTGTTATATCGCCTAAAACTCTTGCAGAAACTGTAGAGCTACCTTCTCCGCCGCCAAATACGGAACCAGTTATTGTTCCCTTATTAACTTCTATATCGACAGTACCCTTACTTTGACTATTAACTGATCCAAGAGCACTTCCCCCATAAACATTTCCACCGATAGTAGGTCCACCTGTTGCATCACCAACTGTAATATCTATATTATTTGTAACAGTAGTTGGGCTACCTTTTCCGCCACCATAAACATTACCGGTAATTGTTCCTCGAGTAATATCTATATCAACCGAACCATATATATCGCCTTCAGTATTAGAGCCGCCATATATATTAGTAATAGTTCCACCCATAACATTTATATCAATAAGGCTAGTACCATCATACGTACTCTTACTAAATCCAGCTGATTTAGATCCACCATAAATTGTTCCAATAGTTCCAGAATATACATCTATTACTGTATTAGCTGCTGAACTACTTTGAGTACCGGTAGAACCATAGTTACCACCACCATAAACTGACGTATTAATTGTTCCACCATTAATTACAACATGTGAATTATAAACAGTACCTTTTTGGTCAGAAGAAGTATCACCACCGCCGGCACCAAATACTGAACCAGCTTCAACACCTTGAACAGTACCTGTCCCGCCGCCAACAGTTACATTCCCACCTATATAAACTAAAGTTGACCCTTGTAAAATACCGTCATTAGTATCACCAGAATCATAACTATCAGATCCGCCTAAAACACTATAAGATACTGTTCCGCCAGTAACATTAATAATACGATTTCCACCAGTAGTTGAGTGACCAGCGCCACCATAAATGCTTCTTACCGTACCGCCACTCATACCAATATAAGTAGAGTTAGTTGATGTGCTACCATTATAGCCATAACCACCAACAATAATATTTATATTGCCGCCTTCAATTTTAGCCCCAGTAATTGATTCAACACATTTACTAGATCTACCACCAATATACATACCAGCGGTATTATCAGTATTTGCTGTACCATCTGGATTATATCCAAAAGTACCACTCTTAACAATATTAAATGAAGCAAACATAGAATCAGAACCTGCTGTATTATGTCCACCAGCATATCCATCCAAACCAATTAAAAATTTAAGTTTGCTATTATTAGATGTAATTCTATCATAATCAGATCCGAATATAGTAGTTTCATTCAAAGTATAATTACTACTACCACTCATAACACCACTATGATAAGCATAAAAGATACCGCTTTCAATGATTACCCTAAATGTTCCAGACACATTGGCATTATTTTTACCACCAAATACTGCCTCACCGGTCATATAGTTAGTACCATCACTACTTGTAACATTTCTACCAATTTTTAAATTATTAGAATTAGCATAAATAACACGGCTTGTCTTACTATTAGCACCTAATGTTGCATTGCTAGAGCCAGTCGTATCAGGACCATCTATTTTAATATTTTCAATAACTAAATCATTCTGAACAGAAAAATCATAATATGTTGCCCCACCAAAAATACCACTTGTATACCTATAAGCAATAACTCCTGTCGTCGAAGTTCCTGTTAAGGATGTACCCGTAATAGTATAAGGCCTATCAACTTCAAGATTAGATGTAGATAAAGACGAAGTACTCGTATATCTAAATATATTCATATCTCTAGTTACTAAATAATAATACTTATTGGTATCTACAACTTTAGAATTACCATCTAATTCAATCGTCGATATTGAATGACCATTTGAATTAGTAACCGAATCATTATATTGAATTAATTTATAAGCCGTAGTACAAGAACTTGCACTAGTACAAACTGCACCACTAGCATTATAGTATTCACCAGTATTAATCATCGTCGAAGTTGGATTAGAAACCTTATAGTAAAATCCTGCGACATTATTATTGTTTGAAAAATATGAATAAGGAACATCTTCAGGACCAGTATGTGAATAAGGGCCTGCAGGATCATCAACGATATACATATAATCCCAATCAAAATTATTAATAATTGTTTCCGTATTACTGTTAGTTGGTCTATAGTTTAAAACAACTTTGACAGAACCACCTGTATACTGAGTATCGGCTGGAATGCCACTCGTATTTGCAGTATAAGCATAACAAGTCGTATTTCTACCACATCTAGTTTGACGATAAACATATGTATATGTAGTTCCATTTTGATTAGTCTTATACCAAATACCAGCAGGCATATAACCACCAGAAGAATCGTTTCTCGTATAAGTACGTGAGAATTCCATCTGAACCATATCTTCTCGCCAATAAGCTTTACCATAATGTGATACAGTTTCATTAACCGTATAGTAAGTATTCTGCATGGACATATTATCAAAATCATCTATATCGCCATAAGATGTAACTACATTAGCTTTATACCAAGAAACATTTAAATGGATTCGAATTTGACTTCCACCATTAACCGGTACTTCCATATATCTTGTATAATCATCTTTTTTAAAACTAAATGTTGCATTATCACAAAGTCCAGTTGTTGTATCACTATCTTGATTACATACCCAGCCATTAAAACCATACTCAGTTGTTGTACCTCCACTTGTCGTATAAGGTCTTTTAGAAAATGGATTATCAATAAGTTCAATTCTAATATAGTGATCTCCATCACTATTCGTAGCAAGTGTTCCATTACTATTTCTAACAAGTGGATAATATTTAAAATATATAAATTTGTTAGTAGTCTCACTTATAGGTGATAAAGCTCCAACCCTATTTGAATAATTTATATCAGCTCCATCATATATAATTTGAACTTTAACTAAATTACTATCATCATAATAGCCTGTACTTGTACCACTAGGAATACTAGTACTTCTAATTTCAGTAAAATTTAAGCCCGTATAATAATTCTTATCTGCTGTTAAATCGTTGATATAAAAAGTCGTACCAGACGTTCCAGAAGCATGTTCAGTAATTGTATCGCCTGTAACAACTCCTCTAGTCGGTGCCTTGTTAGGTTCCTCAGAAGCACTATCATCATCAGAAGAATCATCTAAAGAAGGCTCATTCAAATTATTAAAAGTAAGAGTACCATTATTAACAACAACTTCATAATCATCAGTATTAAAGTTAGATAAATCAACTTGATTAATATCCTCATAAGCATTAACAATTACCTCAAGTTCATCTTTTGAGTTTGAATAACTATCTTTATTAACTAAAATATTACTACCTTCATCATCAGTTGATTCATAGACAAACTTATAAGCATTATTGCCACTTATATTAGAATTAATAATAATTTTATTATACTTATTACCGTTTGATGTATATATAAGTCCTCCGAAAGTAGCTTCATCATCGACATTGACGTTTCCTGTTACCAATAACATTTCAATAGTAGAATCAGTCATCTCATTAGCAATTAAAGCACCTGTTTCATTTGTCAAAGTATATTCAATATCATCAAAACTTATATTTTTAATCGTAGCCTCTTCAATAGTATTAAATAAGCCATTAACAATAGTTGCATTATATATCAAATTACCTCTACCATCAATTGTTCCAGAAAAAGGAATACTATTATTGATACTTATTTCATGTTCTCCATAATTAAAGCCATTAGCAATAACATATACTTTATCTGCATATGCATTTGCATCATCACCTTCAAGAACTTCTTTAAAATAAGCAAATTCTCCAGCATCTGATATTACATATGGATTCAGTTCAGTACCAGTACCACTAGTAAAACTACGAGCTACTACCCCATCCCATCCACTATCGGTAACATCTTCACTAAAAGATTTAATTACAGTCCACGTTAAAGGAATAACAATCAAAACAATTGCTATTAAGACTAAATATTTATGTTGTTTAATCCACTCTTTAACGTTCATTTTAAGTCCTACTTTCCTACTATGAATATTGTATCATATTTTTAAATAAAATAAAAGAAAAATAGGCAAAAAAAAGAAGAATAAATTCTTCTTTAATTCCTAATATTATTAACCATTAGCACTTGCATCAGTACTTAAGGCAACAGTATATGTAATATCAGAACCAGTAGCACCGTTTTCACAATCGATATCTTGTCCTTCAATCCACATATAAACACGCATCTTAGTAACGCCAGCAGCTAAACTAAATGCTTGTTGATAAGTAGTAAATCCATCGATTGTTTTAATATATGGTGTCATTTGATCAGTATGAGTTTGATCAGTACCATTAACAGTATTCTTTAAATCAGCTGCTGAAGCAAACGCTTCCTTAATACCATAATAATTTGTAGCTGTAGTACCTGTTCCTAAAGTAACACCATATTCAGTTGCAACCTGGCTAGTAACTAATGCTGAGTGAGTATCAATATTTGGTTCCCAAATAACTGCAGAAGCAGCAGGATTGTTTAAAGCAATCAATGAAGCTGGAGCCGTTGTTGAAGCAGCATTACCTAAATTAACGAAACCAACACGAGCAGCATTTTTCAAACCTTTATCAGGTGTTGTAGCCTTAGCAACAACAGATGAACCGGTTGTTAAATAAATAGTCTTAGCTTCGTCTACACGTAAGAATATATCGAATGCTATAAAGTCACCAGTATCGCCAGCAGCTTCAGTAGCACGAGTTGTAGTAATTGTGTAATCACCGGTCGTAGCATTATTACCAATTGTTGCCTTGAACATTTTCAATTGGCCTTTTGTAGCCCCTTCTGTTGAGTCTACTGCACCATTAGTTGAAACAGCAGTAACACTTCCTGGAACCATATTCTTATGTCCAGTATATGCGTTAGTAGTTATATCACTATTAGTGATAACTGACTTCCATGTTGCTGCATCGGTAGAAATCTGAATACCACCAGATGCTTCAACGTGAACATCCAACGAATTGATGGTAACAGTTTTATTAGCTGTAAACCATGCATAAGTTGATGTTCCAAACATGATAATTGTTAAGAATAATAACAATACCAAAGTTCTTAATTTCTTTTTCTTTTTTTCCTGTTTTCTAGATTTTCTCATTAAATTTATCACTCCTATTCTTGTTCAATATGTTCTTCTGTAATAACCATATGCATTTTTAGTTCTCCACCAATTAAAGCATCAGTGCAATCAGGATCATCACCCTCAAGCCATACAACGACTGTAAACCTATCCAAAGTATCAGGCATAAAATCATCAACTTTTTCAAGAATAATTGTCCCCTCGGCGTTCTTGATATCTTTAAATGGTTCAGTATCTCTCTCCGGTTGACCATCTAAAAAATTTCTTTTAGCATATGTCGTGTCTTTACCATTACGATAAATCCTAATACGAATTGCCTCATCGACATTTTTTATGACGTCGTCAACTATAACTTCATAGTGATACTGCAAAATTTCATTACCCTGATTCTCAATAAAGAACGTATAAGCAATGTAATTTTTACCATTATGTGATCCTTCGCCTTCAGTATCAATATTCTCAGGCAGCCATTTATAGGATATATTATCCATAAATTTAATTGGCGTAGCTTCTAATTTTCTTTTACCATGAGAATTGTTAAGACTATCAAATATTGCTAAACCACTCTCTAAAGTTTTATTAGAGTCCAAGGTTACTGTAAATTTTCCCTCACTATATATAATGTCGAGAATTACATATAATAAGATTAAAAATATCAGCAATATTAGTAAGGATCTACGAATAATGCGACCTTTCCGCTTTCGCTCCTTGACCTTATCAGCAGTAACAATTACCTCTCTGGCCATAAATCACCACCAAACATACATATGACTACTCTTCGTATCATATATAACAATAATAAACTATTTTTTAACAAAAAGCAAGACAAAATTCGAATTTTTTTTCAAATTGACAGTATGTAAAAAGGACTGTAAATAATGTGTCAATTTGTGTAAAAGTACTTGAAAACATCTAGCAAAATTCAAAACATCTGCTAAAATGTATATATAAGATAAAGGAGGAATATGTATGGATAATATATTACACAACCGTAAATTTCGTATCTTACTAGCATGTGTTTCATTATTATTATTACTTGATCTAATCCAAGATACATATGCAAAATATATATCTAGCGCCTCAGCTGAAAGTAATCTTACAATTGCTAGATGGGCTTTCTCTGTAAATAATCAGGATGTTATTAGTAATAATGATTTTTCTAATACTATTGTTCCATACTTTGATGCCAACGCTAATATTGCTACCGATGTAATCGCACCTACTAGTACTGGCTACTTTGATATTGTCATCGATTCATCAAATGTTGGAGTATCATATTCAGATACCATAACTGTAAGCAAAAGCAATTCAAATACTGTTAGCGATTTAGTCTTTACTGGATACAAAAAAAATACTGACGCAGTTGTCAGTTTAAATGATGTTGATACAGCAACCATTACTACCAACCATCAGTTAGGTTCTGGAGCAACTACCAATACTTACCGTATATATATAAAATGGAAAGATGGTAGTGGCGAATCGATGGATAATGCTGATGACACAGAAGCCTCAATTGAAGGCACAGCAGCCATAAGTGTTAATATCAACTTTACTCAAATAGCTTCACAAAGTTAACTTGCATCAGGGTTTTGAGTAATAATAACTTTAGCTCTAATAGCAATACTAGGATTACTAGGATTGCTATTTTTATATGAGTAAGCATCAATTCCCCATTGAGTATCCGCTGTATCTTGATTATTTTCGAAAGGCCATGTTACTTCAAAAGAAAAAGTAGCACGCCCGTTAGTATCACCAATAATACTACTAGAAGTTGAAAACTCAATTGAAAATGGATAATCATTTCTTAGTTTTTGTTCAAGTTGAGCACTAGTTAAATCACCTGTGAGAACTTCTTGACCAGCTGCCGCTCTTCCTTCAACCGTTACATATTCTGTATTTAGAAGACGTGCTGACAAAATGACATATGAAAGAGTAGCCGATACTTCGCTTCGGTTATAGGCATTAATATCATAAGAATAATCTTCCATTCCTGGATAAATGCTATCAACAACTAAATTAACAGTATCAGTTACTTCACTATCTCCTGCCTCAAAAAGAACATTCCATGCCTTTACGTGAACTGATATATTAGTTTCAACCCTTGTTGCATATATAAACCATGCAAATGTGTTGGATGCAATTAAAACAATTAAAAATATCAATCGTGATGGACGTATTTTACGCTTAACTCCATCCTTTTTTATATGCAACATGCTATCACTCCTATAAGTCTTTATTATAATCGTTAAAACTCTTCTTTATTCTTTCAATTTCTTCCTGTATAGCTTTATTTCTTTCCTCTTCAGCTAGTTTCTCTTCTTCAGTAGGTTCTTCTTCTTCATCTATAGAATCATCAACAGATTTATCTTCTTCTTCTATATCATCGTCGTCATCGTCGTAATAACCATCTTCTTCAATTTCCTTCAAGACTTCGTCTTTAGATTTATCTTTAATAAAGAAAGAAGTAATAAGTTCATACGAGAAACTAACACCAACAGATATAAATAAGAAATAATAAATATATATATTGGTCATTAATCGGCCAACAAAACTAAACAAAATTGTATGATAAATAACTTTACCATAAATATTCTCTTCAAGTATTTCAGGGTCTTCGATCATATTAGAAACACCTTTAGTAATAAAGTGCCTTTTTCCTTCTTCATCGACATTTATATCCACAATTCGGTGGGTAATGGTAAGACCACTAACAACACGCGATGTGCCCAAATATGTTACATCATCGCCAATTTTTAGTGAAGACGCCTTTACTTTCTTAACTACAATAATATCACCAACATGGTATTCTGGCAACATACTTTCAGATACAACCTGGAAAATATATATATTTCCAAGGGCAACTGTATTTTTAGAAAACTTCTGAAATGCTACCAAAAGTAAAACTAATGATAAAAATATTGTTACAATCCATTTAACTATTTTGAAAAGCATCTTCATATTACCACTCCTATAGCTTTAAATTCTCAATTTTCTCCAAATATGCTTTAATATGTTCAGAAAAAATATTTTGAATTTCAGTAAGACTAGCCTCTTTACGGAACTTAATCATTGCTATTTTATCCCCTATTTTTTCCTTTAAAGTACTAAGTGGTAAATCAACATTAAGTTCAACAATTCTTTGAAGTAAATTATCTGTTATTTCTTCAATAACTTCTGTCTTATTAGAATCATTACCTCTTGTATCACTAATAGTATTCATTGCTAAATATTGAAGTAAGAATGTATTATTTATATATTCTTTTAATATACCATTATCTTCATATTTTTTATTACTTTTAACTACTTTAGTATCATCAGCTACATGATTTTGTAAATAATCCCATAACTTCATCGCATACTGAAAGTTCGTATTTTTTAAAATAACATTCGTCTTTTTTATCGGAGGAATAACTCTCGCAACATGCAACTTTCTAAGTGTCTTAAATACTTCCGTATTAGTTAACATCGTTATATCATCATCAAGTCTACTCAAACGTTTATCAAGAGGTATTTCACCTTTTTCTTCATGTTTATCCATTAAACTAGAAGTATAGTTCATTTCAACAAAAACTTGTTCTTTACCAACATTAGTTTTCGCACTATACCTAGCTTTCTTAATATCTTTTACACTTGAAGCCGTAATCAAACTTTTTTTCTTAATTTCAAGGAAATTACGCATATTATCAATTAGTGTATATATTAATCTATTTTCATATGTATCATAACTTTCATCCTTTTGAATATTAAGAATTTTAGAAGGTTTAACATCGCCATTATCTTCAATTTTTTGAATATAATTGGTATGTTTAGATAAATGTCTAATACTTTCAACTGTTATTCTTCTAGCAAGTTCTACCTTAACGATTTCCTCTTCATTAACAATAAAACGATTGGGATTTCTTAAAATATTATCCAAATACTTAATCGTATCTTCCATAATATCAAGCCATTCAAAGTCAGTTTCTACTTTTTTGATATCCGTATTAACTAAAAGATTGCCCCTAATATTATCAGTAAATTTAGTTTGATCTTTATCACTAACCGTATTTATCAAATCAACTACTTTAAGTTTTCCCATTTATATCACCTACGCCATCTTCTTAAGTCTTAATAAGTATTCAATACATTCCGCCATTTTACCTTCCCCAAAATTATCATTTAAGAATTTAACAAATCCATCTATTTCATCACGAATATACGCAATATTTAATTGTTCAAACTTTCTTAAAATCTTACGTGCAATGAAATAATCAATACCCCTGATTTCATCACCGCCACATGCCACAAATACTGGTACAAATTTTCTCATATGTGCTACGATACGGTTACCAAAAGCAATTCTGAAATGTTTAATAACATAATCATCCATCTCTTCAATCTTTTTAAGATTCTCTTCATGTATTGGATTTCCTTGAATAGCTTCTTGGAACTTTTTATCAAGATATGAATAATTAATATCTTGAGCTGGTGTATCAATAGGTTCAAAAACTTGACCTTTATCATTAATATCTATTGGCATAGCACGGTCATAAACTTTATCGGTAACCATGAATGTAGAGTCATCGTTATTGATGGTTCCAATATACCACATATTTGGTGGTATCTTTAATTTACCTTCCATTAAATGAGCTGGGTCACTCTTCCAAGCACTTGGAACAATTTCAACAATCCATTCATCTTTGTTAGGCATTTCCAAAATAGATAGCATTTCCGCAAAATAATATTCGACACGGGAAATGTTCATTTCATCTAGGATTACTGTATATACATCATCCGTATATCCAGCAACATACATTTCTTTTAATACTTCGGTTTCATTAAAACGTTTAGTGAATTCATTGAAGTAACCAAATAACTCTGTACGGTCACGCCATGATGGCTGTACTGATGCGATACATGAGTCATGTTTCAAAAATTTTCCCCAAGCATAAGCAAGTGATGTTTTACCAGTACCAGAAATACCTTGTAAGATAACAAGTTTTGTTGAAGCTAAAGCAGAAACGAATAATCTAATCATATCACTTGTATAATATAGTCTTAATTGACTAGCTGCAAAATTTCTAAATAATTCAACTAGTTCTGGAAGTTCAAATGAATTACCATAATTCTGAACTTTATAATCCTTAAACTTAATATCAACTTCATTAAGTTTAGGGAATCTTATTTCGGTAGTTGGGTCAACGCCATCATTTTCTTCTCCTTGACCAGGTTCTTCAGTATCTGATTCATCAGGTTTAAGTCCTAATTTAGATACCTTCATTGCTAAAATAGTTTCCTTTTCTTTAACTAATTTAGCAACTTCATTATTTAATGTACTAACCTCTTCTAAAAGAGATTCTTGTTCAACTAATGTTTTACGAATTCGAATGTACTTTCTAATCAAGAAATAAATAGCAAAAACTATTAATCCAAGTAATATCAAGGTAATTAATATTGCTATTCCCACAAGAAGCCATTCAGGAACAGTAAAATCTTGCTTATAATCGTTAATTACTCTTATATACTCAGGTATATTAAACATACTTTTAAAGCCATTAAATATACCTAGAACTATATATTTTAAGCCATTAAAGAATTGTGATAAAAATTCATATAAGAATCTTAAAAATGTATCCATAAATACCTCCTTATAGTTTTATTATTTTTGATTTAAGAAGTTCTTTCTCTCTTTCTAACATCTCATATTCAGGACTATCCTCATATACAAGTATATATGGGAATAAGAATAATTCATTAGTATTACCTGTATATTGTGAATCAAGTTCAAGTCCAAAAACAAAGCCTTCATTAATTAAATCATTAATCTTATCTTTATGCTTTTTATAATCACTATATGTAATTCTTATTATCAGAAACTTCTTTGACAATTCATTATTAACAGTACCAATTAGTCTATCCAATTTCTTTTCTTTAGTAAATAATGTACTAGCAAAAGGTACCATATAATACCTAGAAAAATCCAAGTTAATCGCATTTTCTAATATCAAACTAGATGCAAGAATATAAGTAATAAATAACTTATCCTCAGCAACTACTCCACTATTAAATGCTTTCTCAATAGCAAATTCACTATATAAATTTGATATCTTAACATTCTGCGTAATTACTAAATAATAAATTCGACGATAAAGTCTCTCTTCAATTATATTAAATTCTTTAGTTTGAATAGTCTCATCGAAGATCTCTTTTCCTCTTCTAAGATCAATATACCATTCCTTTAAGAATAAATCTAATCCTTCCCTATTATCAATCTTAATTATATCATCTTTAACTAAGTTATTTATAACTTCTAAATCCTCTAAGACGTAACTAACATCATCAAAGAAAGCAATATATCCAAAAAGGGCAACAATATTTTTTATAGTTTCAATATTGTCATCAGTAGCTAATTTCTCAGCTAAATCTACTAGTTCCTTATTAATTCTTGCAATAAAATCTTTTTCTTTAGGATAATTTGTCTCATTATAATATCTAACTTCTATATATTTATCAATAAAAGAAGAACATAAATTTTTCTGATAATTATTTCTAAGTATTAATTTAAAGAACTCTAAATATTCTTTACGAAAATAACTTATATACTGATTAATAATATTATAATTCATTTTTATCCTCCCTTTTTATTTATGACGTTGTAACCGTAATAATACTAGTATTATTGACTACCGGATAAGTATAATTTTGACTAACATTAACTTTATAAAATTTTATCGCCATTGTACTAACTGGATCAATAAAGAATGTTAAACTATTCACATAAGAAATTCCACCAATAGTAGTATTTGTATAAGTACTTGAATCTATTATACTACTTGTCGTATCCAATAAAATAACATTTGGATTAAACGATAATGCAATCTGTTGACATTCACAATTAGCTTTATCACTAGCAGATAAACTACGATATATGCTACTTTCTATTTCATCATTAACACTATAATTACCAAAAGCTGTTACAACAGTACAGTAGTTTATGGCATTCGTAATTTTAAACATCAAGTATGGCCTATTAGCCTCATCTTCTATTTCATACGTTATACCTTGTTTACCAACAACATAACGATATCTAGCTTTAATTTCCTCTACATACGGTGAAGTACTCGCCGCTGTTAACTGAACTTCTAACTGTTCATTTTCACCATAACTTCTAGATGGATTAACAGATACTGTTATCGTATCAGAATGTGTTTGACTAGCACTATAAATAGTCCCTGTTGGTTTATCTACTGAGCAAGTAACACCAGTAGGACAACTAACAGTTACCGTGTATGGAATATCATAATCCGTATAAACATAACTATTCTTAAGTGATAGCAAGTCAAATGAAATTGTAAATGAACCTACACCAGACCAGTTATTGACCAAGTATATTGGATTATCTCTTTTTAACCTATTACTTGTAAAATAGAAATGTTTAGCATTTAAATAATAACTATGAAATTCCTCAATAACATATTTAGCAAGTGTAAATGAGCCAAGTGAAAAAAGCAAACCTAATATAAGAACAATTATCAGTTCCTTCCACGTTATTTTTCTCTTTTTCTTTTTCATATTACACAACCTGTTCTGCATTAATCTTAATATCAACAAGATCAATTATACCTGCATATTCAGCTGGATAATTCATATAACTTCTAGGAAATTCAACCCATAAAGTATATCTATCCGTCGTTGGAGTATTATAATTCATTGTTGATACATCATTAATTACTAAATGTCTATAATATACACCATTAGCATCAGCCGTTGTTGTATCACTATCAACTTCATTATTTGTTGTATTATTACCTTTATATATTCTAAAATTAAGTGGCATGTTGGTCGTGGTAATTATTTCAATCGAATATGTTAAATCGACATTTGCTCTTTCCGTCCCTGAAAAATTAGAAACCTCAAACGAATATAAATACGGTTCAGTTCTCGGTACCATTCCAGCTAACTTTATTTGTCCAGATGTACTTTC
>JAEEGL012796647.1_pt1 | contig 29502 bp, 27 predicted proteins | sample 9134231 | NCBI WGS metagenome assembly JAEEGL01 (sample SAMN16246548, study PRJNA631951) | gut metagenome | biome: gut microbiome; feature: rumen; material: fiber-attached | host: Bos | place: Iran: Karaj | collected 2018-10
GTGACAGCTCTGTGCATCAGATTTATTCTGAGGGTAATCCAAAGCCTATGTATGAAAAGGTGACAATCGGCGATGGCGTGTATTTGGGCTTTAGAACCATATTGTTGAAGGGAACCGTCATACCAGCCGGATCTGTGGTGGGTAGCGGAGCCGTCTGTGTTTCTGATTACAGAAAGGATGGTGCTGAGAAACTTATGATTTGCGGTAATCCCGCGACTGTGAAAGCACAAGACATAACAGCCAAGTTTTAACTGCCATGAAAAAGCGAATCTCTTTCATTATAACTTATCATAATGAGCCTCTGCCATTGCTGGACGAGTGTATTCAGAGCGTCCTCAATTTGCCCTTGGCTCCTGAGGAAAGAGAGATTTTGCTTATTGATGACGGCAGTGCCGTTCCTGCCCCTTCGTTTGATAGTGTAACTGTCTTCCGTCAGGAAAATCAGGGACTGTCTTCCGCGCGTAATAAAGGTGTGGAACTGGCACAGGGCGATTATATCCAGTTCTTGGATGCTGATGATTTTCTGCTGACAGATGCCTACTGGCAGGTCCTTAGCCTTCAATCACAGTATCAGCCAGATATGTTGATGTTTGGTTTTACCCGTGCTATTCCTCGCAAGGAAAACAAAATAAAAGGCGTCAGACATTATAGCAACGGTGTAGAGTTCTTGTTAACTCGCAATATGCGTGCTTCTGCCTGGGGGTATCTTTTCCGCAAGAGTGTTCTGTCCGATCTCCGTTTTCATCTAGGTATTTTGCATGAAGATGAACTTTTCACACCCCAGTTGCTGCTAAGGGCAAAGAACCTCATGGTGGCAGATATTCAGGCATATTATTATAGAATAGGTGCCCATTCCATCACGCATCAGGCGGATGCAACGCATAAACGACGGAGGCTTAGGGATACACTCTTTGTCATTAAGGAACTGGATGCGTTGGCTAAGACGTACCAAGGAAAGGAAGAAAGAGCATTGAGAAGGCGTGTTTCCCAACTTTCGATGGATTACATCTATAATGGATGGTCGTTGACTCACAGTTTCAGAGAGATCCTGTCCTGTATTCGTTCTCTAAAGGAATTGGGTCTTTTCCCTTTACCCTTGAAATGCTATACGCTAAAATACTGGCTTTTCGCCCCAACCATTAATAGCCTATGCGTCTTTCTATAATCATACCCTGCTATAATGTGGAGAGTACGCTGCATAAATGTGTGCAGAGTATTCTGACACAACTTCCTGACGAAACGGAGGTAATTCTTGTTGACGATGGCAGTACTGATGCAACAGGTCTCTTGACAGAACGTATAAGTGCGGAAAATGTGGCCGTTCGAGTCTTTCATAAACCCAATGGCGGTCTTTCTGATGCTCGCAACTACGGAGTTATTAAGGCCTGCGGTGACTATCTGACATTTGTGGATAGTGATGATCTGGTAGCTCCCTCTACCATTCCTTCTGTACTCAGTTATATGCTTCAACATCCCGAGGTGGATGTGGCAGAGTTTCCCGTTCGAGTTCATTGCGGACATGCATCGGAGTATTTGCAGGAATTCCCTGTAAAGATTTGGGAAACAGCTCGTGGGTATTGGCTCGGGACAGAAGCATGGGAGCATACCTATGCTTGGAATAAGATATACAAGAAACGTCTTTTTGACAATTTGCGATTCCCTAAAGGGAGAATTTTTGAGGATCTGTGGTTTTACCCCGAACTTCTATCCAAGAAGCCTAAGGTAGCTACGCTCTCTTTTGGCATGTATTTATATAACTGGAACGAAAAGGGGTTGACCGCCAATGCCGATGCCGATGCTTTGAAGCAGTTGTTGGAGGCGCAGTTGCGTGCTGCGCGACTAATGAAGACGCATTTCCTCTCTTTTCGCGGTTGGCGGCTGTATAGGTCTATGCTTTTCAGGCAAATAGATATATACCGGATTTCTGGAGAGTTTATTCTCAAATCTCCTCTTGTCAAGTTAATGTGTATTCTGCACAAGAGGTTCAAGAGAGCCAATAGGTAAAAAAGAAAAGGAGCTACACGGCTCCTTTTCCTGATTATAATGGATAATCTTCGAAAGCGTATAGGACGGTAGAGAGATAGCGTTCGCCTGTGTCGGGAAGCAGCACCACAATCTTCTTCCCTTTGTTCTCTGGTCGCTTAGCCACCTGAATGGCTGCATAGAGAGCTGCACCTGCGCTAATGCCTACCAACAACCCTTCGGCCTGAGCAATTTCGCGACCTGTGCGGATGGCGTCATCGTTTTCTACATCAAATACCTCATCAATCACATTGGCATCGTAGGTCTTGGGAACGAAACCTGCACCGATACCCTGAATTTTGTGAGGACCACTTTGGCCGCCGTTCAGCACAGGAGAAGATTTGGGCTCCACGGCAATCACTTTCACGTTGGGGTTCTGCTCCTTCAGATATTTACCTGTACCGCTGATGGTACCGCCTGTACCAACTCCGGCAATAAAGATATCCACCTTACCATCTGTGTCTCTCCAGATTTCAGGACCTGTGGTGGCAAAGTGTTTGGCGGGGTTGGCACCATTCTCAAACTGCTGTAGGATAACGGCTCCGGGAATAGAGTCGCGTAATTCTTCTGCTGCGCGGATGGCACCTGGCATGCCGTCTTTTCCAGAGGTGAGGCGTACCTCGGCACCATAGGCCTTTACCAAGTTACGACGCTCTACGCTCATGGTTTCGGGCATGGTAAGGATAAGATGATAGCCCTTAACGGCCGATACCAGTGCCAGTCCTACGCCTGTATTTCCGCTGGTGGGTTCTATGATGGTGGCGCCGGGCTTCAAGATGCCTTTCTGTTCAGCGTCCTCAATCATCGCTAATGCAATACGATCCTTTACGCTGCCACCGGGGTTGAAAAACTCTACCTTAGCAATCACTGGGGTCTCCAGACCCTTTGCCTTTGAATACTTGTTGAGCTCCAAAAGTGGAGTGTTGCCGACGAGCTCGGTCAGCTGTTTTGCAATGTTTGCCATAATCTTATCCTTTGTTAAATATTGGTTTACTGTTTATGGTTTGTAATTTTCAACTTTCAATTTTCAATTCTCAACTGAAACACAGTGCAAAGGTACGGCGGTTTTCTCACCCTCACAATACCTGCGGCGTGTTATTTCATATACCATACGTTTGGTATTTTGCCTTTATTATATAAAAAGGTAGGGCAAAGTTATATAAAAGTTGGCATAAAGCAAAAAAAATGCTAACTTTGCACTCGCATTATGAGGGCACTGTACTCGTGTCCGTATCATGTGCCTTTCTCATGCGCATGAATCCAGATGCTACGTTTTTATATCAGGATTCATGGCATATTTCACATTTCACAGCGTAAGCGAAGCTGCCCAGCGCATCTCATATCTTGCAGCACAGCAAAAAGCATTCCTTTTTGTGGCCAACTTTGAGTGTACCGAGTTTCTTGTCGTAGAGAACCCATTGCAGCAGACGGAAGTTCTGTTCGACATCCCTTCGGCATCAAACGTAAACAAAGACTTCTTTCATGCAGAGGATAAGTGTTTTACGTTCCAACCTGAAACGTTTGAGAGATACAGTCAGCGTTTCGATATCGTAGAGAAAGGACTTCGCAGAGGCGATTCTTTTTTGACTAACCTCACTGTGAAAACTCCTGTCCGGGGCGCATTGAGCCTGAAGGAAATCTTCATGATGACCGATGCTTGCTATTCCCTCTATGTTCCCAATCGCTTTGTCTGTTTCTCTCCCGAATGCTTCGTGACCATCAGCAGCGATGGACAGATATCCACACACCCGATGAAGGGGACCATTGGTGCCAGCATTCCTCATGCCAGGGAGATAATTCTTGCCGACAAGAAAGAGAGTGCTGAGCACGCCACGGTGGTAGATCTGCTGAGAAATGACCTGAGCATGTTTGCCGAGAAGGTTCGGGTGGAGCGTTACCGATATGTGACAGAACTGCATACCAACCGAGCACATATCTTGCAGACAAGCAGTGAGATTGTCGGTCAGTTACCCACCGACTGGCGAAATCATCTGGGGCAGATTCTTACATCCATGCTTCCTGCAGGGAGTGTATCGGGTGCACCCAAACCGCGCACAGTTCAACTTATAAAGGAAGCAGAGGGAGAGCCTCGGGGCTTTTATGCTGGTGTGTTTGGCTATTTCGATGGTCAGACATTAGACAGTGGCGTGATAATCAGATATATAGAACAAGATTCGGAAGGGCGAAAATTCTATCGCAGTGGTGGCGGAATAACTGCCATGAGCAATGCACGTAACGAATACGACGAAGTGATGGAGAAGATATATCTGCCCGTCAGGAGACCTGTTTTCTCCGAGGTTATTTGCATCAAAGACGGTCAGCCCATGCATTTGCCTTATCATCTAAGGCGAATGGGAAAGACCATTCGGGATATCTATCATAAGCCGATGCCGAGGCTACAACTGGATATACCGACTGAAGCACGACATGGGCGGTTCAAATGTCGAATTGAATATACTGATACCATTCGTTCCATCCAATTCACGCCATATATGCAGAAAATTAGAAAAAGCGTTGCCCTTGTTTATGACGATAACATCTGTTATAAGTATAAGAGCACAGACCGTCGTCAGTTGACACGTCTTGTCCAACGAGCCCACACCGACGATGTCATCATTGTCCGTAACGGGATGGTTACCGATGCCAGTTATTGCAACCTTGTATTTGAGGATTTTACGGGAAACCTGTTCACTCCATCAGATGCATTGCTGCATGGCACATGCCGGCAGCGCCTTATTGACAACGGTGTTGTGCAAGAGCACCCTATTCGTGCAGATGATATTTTCCGCTATAAAACAGTCTATTTTATCAATGCCATGATGGATATTCACGAGGCACAGCAAATGCCTGTGGAGCAAATAGGTGTTATGTTATAGGTGTTGTGCTGTATATTAAATAAAAAAGGTAGGGTTGGGGGAGAGGTATTTGTAAATAACATTGTATCTTTGCACCCAAATTCAGGTGAATTATGGCTATAGAACAAGCAATATTCAGACGTGCAGAACTGCTTTTAGGTGATGAGGCTATGAAGCGTATTGCCGAGAAGCGGGTGATAATCTTTGGTGTGGGCGGCGTAGGATCTTGGTGTGCCGAGAGCTTGGTGCGAAGCGGTTTCAGACATCTGACCATTGTCGATTCTGACCGCGTGTGCATTACCAATGTGAATCGCCAGTTGATGGCCACCATGAAGACTGTGGGTCAGGTAAAGGTGGATGCCCTGAAGGAACGCTTGCTCAGTATCAATCCCAAGGCAGAGATCACAGCGTTGCAGAAAATTTTTACGGAGGAAACTGCGGCAGAATTCGACCTCGGCAGCTACGACTATATCATCGATGCCATAGATTCGCTGAAGGATAAGGCTTTGCTTATCTTATTGGCTTGCCAGACTAAGGCCAAGTTCTTCTCCTCTATGGGCGCTGCGCTGAAGATGGACCCCACGCGCATCCGGGTAACGGAGTTCTGGAAGGTGCAGGGTGACCCGCTGGCACGTGCCCTCCGCAACAGGTTCAAGAAGGAAAAGACTTTCCCCCGTCATAAGTTTCAATGCGTTTACAGCGACGAGCTGCTGAAGAACCTTGGCCACAATGCCACCTGCGGTACCGAGCAATGCATGTGCCCAAAAGCAAAAAATGGTCCAGGCGACCCCAATCTCCTGAACCATGAATGGTGCTCATCTAAGGCACAGATCAACGGCACCGTTTCCCACATCACCGCCATTTTCGGTTTTATGTTGGCCGGGCTGGTGATGCAGGATGCTACGACCGCCTAATCAGATTATCTTAATGCTTCTTTCAGTTGCTGTAATGCCTGTTGCAGTAACGCTTTGGGTGTGCCTACATTCAGACGCATGAAGCCATCGCCGCCTATGCCGAACATGGCGCCGTCGTTCAGTGCCAGATGGGCTTTGTTAACGAAAAGGTCTATCAGCTCATCGTGGTTGAGACCAAGTGCACGGCAGTCGAGCCACACAAGGAACGAGGCTTGCGGACGCCAAACACGAATCTTCGGCAGGTGTTCTTGGCAATAATCTTCCACGAAGCGGATATTGTATTCTATGTAGCTGAGCATCTGCTTACGCCATTCCTCACCTTGCTGATAAGCAGCGATTGTGGCTATAGGTGCAAAGAGTGGTGGGTCGTTCAGCTCATTGGCATCCAACCAGGTATAAAAGCGACGGCGCAGTGAGTCGTTGGGCACAATGGCATAGCTGCTCACGATTCCTGCGATGTTAAAGGTTTTGGATGGTGCGCCAAAGGTGATGCTGACTTGGGCAGCTTCTTCGCTGACAGAAGCGAAGGTGATGTGTTTGTTTCCAAAGATGGCCATGTCAGAGTGTATCTCGTCGCTTATGACAATGATGTTGTGCTCATAGCAGAAATGTGCCAAACGCTGTAGGGTTTCCTTCGGCCAGCAGATACCGGCTGGGTTATGGGGATTGCTCAGAATCAGCAACCGGCATTTGTCGTCAACGACTTCTTCCAACCCTTCAAAATCCATCTCGTAAGTTCCATCCTTTTCTTTCAGCGGATTATATACCACCTTGCGCCCGTTGCCCTCAGGGGTTAGTCGGAATGGATGATAGACGGGTGGCTGGATAATAACCTTCTCATCTTCCTTTACAAAGACGTTGATGGCCATACCTATACCCTTAACGATGCCAGGGATATAGGTGAGCCACTGGCGCTTTACTTCCCACCCATGATGGTCCTGAATCCAACGGATTATGGTACTCCATAGTTCCTCGGGCACCACGGTATAGCCGAAGAGCGAGTGCTCTAATCGCTTGCGTAATGCTTCGGTTATAAACTGGGGCGTTTCGAAGTCCATGTCGGCTACCCATAGGGGCAATAGATCGTCACGTCCATACCGCTCTTTGAGCACGCTGTGTTTCAGGTCGCCGCTGCCCGCACGGTCAACTATCTTATCAAAATTATATTGTATCTCCATTTTTCACTCTTCATTCTTCGCGTCTCCCTCCCTCTCGGGGGAGGGTTGGGGAGAAGCTTTTCATTCTTTACTTCCTAGTGCTTGTTTGATATCTGCCAGAATATCCTCGGGGGCTTCAAGACCCACGGAGATGCGAATGGTAGTCTGCCGTACATCTATTTCCTTCAGTTGTTCCTCTGGGAAATTTCCAAAGATTGTTGAGGCTGGATGAATGGCCAGTGTGCGGCTGTCAAACAGGTTGGTAGCACGATGAACCAGCTTTAGGTTGTTCAGGAAGCGGAAGCACGCCTCTTTGGACTCAAGGTCGATTGTGAGCATAGCGCCTGCTGTGGGGCCAAACTGTTGTCTGGCGAGGGCGTGATAGGGGTTGCTCTCCAAGCCGATATAATTTACCTTAACAATCTTGCTAAGTTCCTGTGCCAGCCAAAGGGCATTGGAAGCTTGACGCTGGTAACGGACATCGAGCGTTTCTAAACCAAGTGTCTGCATGTAGGCAGCCTGAGGCGTCATGTAAGCACCAAGGTTGAAAAGCAAATCATACTTGACGCGTTGGTTTATTTCAGGGAAGGTTCCGTAGTCAATTACCAGACCGCCTAATGATGTGCCACCGCCGGAAATATATTTGGTACTGGCCACAACCTCAATATCTACCCCCAAATCCTTTAATGATGTCTCGGTAAAGGGTATGATGGTAGAGTCGGCAATTACAGGAACGCCTTTCTCATGTGCTATTTCTGCAATGCCCTTCAGGTCGGCAACTTCCAACTGTGGATTGGTCACAACCTCCAGAAAGACGCATGCCGTCTGTTCATCCACGGCATCCTTCACTGCCTCTGGGTTGGTAAGGTCACGCAGTCTTGCTTCAACGCCGAACCTATGCAATGTACTGGTGATAAGTGCAAGGGTATTGCCAAAGAGGTGGCGTGAGGTAACGATATTCTTTCCCTGTTCGCTCACAGCTAACAAAGCATTGCTGATAGCTGCCATGCCAGAGTTAAAGGCTGTTACGTGTTCGGCACCTGTGAGCGCTTTTACACGTTGCTCGAAATTGGTCACCGTAGGATTCTCCACGCGGGCGTAGTCAGGTGCCTTTATACGATTGCAAAAGGCATCTGCCATCTCCTTCGCATCACTAAATTCGAAGGCTACATTATTATACACAGGTACGGCCAGCGATCCGTAGATATCTGGCCGAACAAATGGGGTGTTAATTGCTATTGTCTGTTTTTTCATATTATTAAATGTAAAATTCTGAGGAGTCGATGAGGCCTGCACGCAGGGCATATTTTACCACCTCGTGAATGGTGTTCACATTCAGTTTGCGGAAGATATTTTTGCGATGCGTGGTGATGGTATGTATGCTGGAGAAACGTTCGTTGGCAATCTCCTTGGTGGTTTTCCCTTGGGCTATTGCCTTAACAATCTCCTTCTCTGTTCCTGTCAGAATGCTGGGATGAGCATCTTCTTCACGTTGTTGGTTGATGATGACTTCCATAGCTCGCTGACAGATATAACGACTATGATTGCCGGCGGCCAACAAAGCCTCGCGCAGTTGGCTAAGTGGTCCGTCCTTAAAAACAATGCTGAACTGGTTGGATGCGTAAACAATACGACGCATGAACTGTGGTGTCAGTTCATCGCTGATGAGAATCCACGTCGATTGACTGAAACGTTCGGCAACTATCAGTAGCTGCTCATCGTCAGTAAAATCAAAAAGAGTATAGTCTAGTATGACAATGGCATCCTCGTACTTGGTCAACAATTGCACAAGGCACACCTTTTCGGTGGCCTTGTGCACTACGTTGCTATCATTGTTCTGAATCAGGCTCTCTAGAGCCAGATTTGTCAGTTCCTGATTATCTGCGAGGATATAGTCCATTGATTTTAAATTCCTAAATCTTTTCCAATGCTTGTGCCAAATCCTCGATGATATCCTCGATGTGCTCTGTGCCGATGGAGAGGCGGATGGTGCTGGGCGTGATGTGCTGCTCAGCCAGTTCCTCGGGTGAGAGCTGAGAGTGAGTGGTGGTGTAGGGATGTATCACCAGACTCTTCACGTCGGCTACGTTAGCCAGCAGAGAGAAGATCTGCAGGGCGTCGATGAACTTCCAGGCTTCTTCCTGCCCGCCCTTAATCTCGAAGGTGAAGATGCTACCGCCACCATTGGGGAAGTATCTCTTGTAAAGTTCGTGGTCGTGATGACCGGGCAGGGCAGGGTGGTTCACCTTGGCAACCTTAGGATGCTTGTTCAGGAAGTCAACAACCTTCAGGGCGTTCTCTACGTGACGCTCTACTCTGAGGCTCAGTGTCTCAACACCCTGCAACAGGATGAAGGCATTGAAGGGAGAGATGGCAGCACCTGTATCGCGCAGGATGACGGCACGGATGCGGGTAACATAGGCGGCTGCACCTACTGCATCAGCAAAGACAATGCCGTGATAAGATGGGTCTGGCTTAGCCAGTGTGGGGAACTTGTCGGGGTTAGCCTTCCAGTCGAACTTGCCACCGTCCACGATGACACCACCGAGGCTTGTTCCGTGACCGCCTAGGAATTTGGTGGCAGAGTGTACCACGATGTCTGCTCCGTGCTCCAAAGGACGAATCAAGTAAGGAGTTCCAAAGGTGTTATCCACAATGAAGGGAATACCATGTTTGTGAGCCACAGCTGCAACGCCCTCAAGATCCAGTACATCTGAGTTTGGGTTGCCAAAAGTCTCTGCATATACCACCTTAGTGTTGGGCTGGATGGCTGCCTCTAAAGCTTCAAGGTCGTTTACATTGATAATAGTATTAGTAATGCCTTGCGTGGCAAGTGTGTGTGTTATCAAGTTGTAGGAACCACCATAGAGGTTATCTGCAGCCACGATGTGGTCGCCAGCCTGTACAATATTCTGCAGGGCGTATGTGATGGCAGCAGCACCAGAAGCAACGGCCAATCCAGCTACACCACCTTCAAGGGCAGCCACACGATCTTCAAAGACGCCCTGAGTGGAGTTGGTCAGACGGCCATAGATATTACCTGCATCGCGCAGACCAAAACGGTCGGCAGCATGCTGTGAGTTACGGAACACGTATGATGTAGTCTGATAAATGGGTACAGCGCGAGCATCGGTTGCGGGGTCAGCCTGTTCTTGACCTACATGTAGTTGCAAAGTCTCAAATCTGTAATTCTTGTTCTGTGCCATAATGATCTCCTTTCTTTTTTTTTTATTTTGTTGTTGTTATTTTATCTAAGATGTCTGAGTTATTCGAATATTATTCTTTACTCTTTATTTTTCTGCTGCAAAGGTACGGCGGTTTGGAAATATCCTCCAAATTTCTTGTGTAATTCGGAAAATATGCCTAATTTTGTTGCCGAAATAGAAATAATTTCCGTTTTGTGGGTTTTTTGTGCCCCTAAAAAGAATAAAACACCAAATTATGGCTGATACATTAGATGAAATTGACTTGCAGATACTCAGAATCTTGCAAAAAAACGCCAAATTGACCACAAAAGAGTTGGCAGATATAGTACATTTGACTCCAACTCCAGTCTTTGAACGTCAAAAACGCCTGGAACGTCAGGGCTATATCAAGCGTTATACAGCGGTCATTGACCCCGAGAAGTTGAATCAGGGCCTGCTGGTGTTCTGCAAGGTAAAACTTCAGCAGATTAATCATGAGACGGCCGATGCCTTCACCCGCAGGGTTATGCATATCCCTGAGGTTACAGAGTGCTACAACACCAGCGGTGCGTATGACTATCTTTTGAAGGTACGCGCGCGTGATATGAAACAGTATCAGGATTTTGTACTCACTAAGTTGGGCGAAATAGACAATGTGGGTGCTATAGAGAGTACCTTTGTCATGAGCGAAGTGAAACAGAACTATGGTTTGAATTTTTGATTTGACGGGACATAAATTAAGGCGGAACCATTTGGCTCCGCCTATGTCATGAATATATGTAAGAAGATTATTCGTTATTACTCAAGGCCCATCCTTTATCCAGATAGAAGGTATACTTAACATCCTCAACCATGGTGCGTTGCCCCTTGTAAATGTTGTTTATGATTCTACCTACAGGTGTTGACTCGTTCACCTCGAGGATGATTTCTGCTGTGGCAGAGAAATCACCAGTCTTCAGTATGTTTCTGGCTTTCTTAACAGAGAAAGTGTATGCAAGCAGATTAACCTCTTGGGAAGACTCTTTCGCTTTTTCTTTATCGTACTCCGAGGTGTTATCATTAACTTCAACATAATTTTCAACTTCATCTTCGCCACTGCCGGCTAAATCTTCTTTTGTCTCAGTTTCCTCTGTTTCTATCTGTTCCTCCATTGGCGTAGCTTTCTCTGGGAATTCCATCTCTTTGACGGCTGCTTCCGGGAATTTTGTCTTATCTACCTCAAAGTCTTTGCGCAATTCTTCTTCATCGGCAGATGGTTTAACATCCTTCTCTTCATAAACTAGTTTCTGTCCCTTTTCTGTAAGGGCTGTTTTTACAAAGTATTTTGTAACATCCTCATCTTCCCAGTAAGTCTGTTTGGTTTGATACGTGCCATACCAGGAATTCTTCGTAACCATACGGGTTTTCTTTATCCGCTCTTTCTTGGGAACTTGCTTACACTGATAGGTTATTAAGTCATTGGCTGCCAATTGGCGAAGTTTAAAGCGTATATCATTCTCGTTGCATTCAAAGTATCCAATTTGAACACTGGAATAGACATCTAACTGGTTCCTACGCTTCAGCTCGTCTTTAAAAAGCTTCTTCGCTGTTGAGGGACTTAGGGAATCTGGACTTTTGCCACAGGAAACAAAACACATAGTAGCCATTAATAAAAGGCTATACAAAAAACACTTTTTCATGATAATAATGGTTAGGTTAGTACAATAGTATGGTTTAGATTTTATTGGGCAAAAATAAAAAATCTTTTCTGAAACTCGTTCAGAAAAGATATAAAAAGTTATAAATGTGTTATTTAACACATATAAACCATATGCATTCAGCGTTTCTCCGATTCTCGAAAGCAGGCTAGGAGAGTCTTTTATTTCAGTGTATGCCTTTTGCGTTTTTTCAGATATTGCAATAGGTCATATGGACGATCACTTTGGATAACAGTGCCCCCTCTTTCCAAAATCCATCCCCAGCTCTCGTCAGGTTCCCCTAATTCTACAGCTCGGTCATCATCGTGTCCGTCGCACAGACTTGCCCAAATGCTGTTAATCCATATCTTGATGCCTGTATCACGAATCTTTTGGAGTAAGCGGTTTACATTGTCGTCATATTTATTAATGCAGCATTCTATGGCAACAGGATGAATGCTGATGAACTCGTCGATACTTTTTTCTGCATTCTCATCGTTAAGATTCACTATAGGCATATAGATTACTTTGCCAAGAACTGAACCATTTTCTTTTTTCACTTTGTCAAGGGAATGGCTTGATTTTATAATCACTTGGTTTGTGGTACCAGTTTTCTCCATTAATTCATATGCCTGCTGGAAGTAATCATAGCCCTTATCAATATTAATAAGGATTTTCCCCTTGCATAGCACCAGGACTTCCTCAAGTGTAGGAATGTGATTTCTTGTTACGGATGCACTATGTTGAGGACGTAGGCGCAGTTTCTGAATCTCCTCGTATGTCATATCCGCAATCTTTCCCTTCCCGTTCGTGCAGCGGTCAACAGTACGATCGTGCATCAATATCAGTTTGCCGTCTTTGGTACGTTGTATATCAATCTCTATCATGTCTATCCCCATGTCAATGCAACTCTGGAAACCAGGAATGGAGTTTTCTGGATGGTTTCTCCAATCGCCACGATGTGAGACAATCGTTACGTACTTCGGATTGTTGAAAAGATTGTGACGCAATCTTTCTGCTCTGTCTTCGGCAAGGATGCTCAAGGACAGAATGGTCAAAATGACCAAAAGAAAAGTTTTTCTCATGTGTGTCTATCTTGTTATTCCATAGGAGCACCAAGAAACTCGCGGGCTTTCTGAAGGGCTACATCTATGTGAGGGCAGATGTGATCGGGGTTCATCTTGTCGTAGAAATGAGCCTTCTCCAGTTGGCTGTGTACCTTGGGTGTTACACCTGAAAGGATCACGTGAATGCCTTGCTCGTGGTTCATTTCTATGAGGTTGGCAAGGTTGTGAATACCCGTTGAGTCAATGAAAGGAACCTTGCGCATGCGGATAATCTGTACCTGAGGACGATGGCTGGAGTTGAGGTTGAGCATGAGGTCGTCGAACTTATTGGCAATACCGAAGAAGTAAGGGCCATTGATTTCATACACAGCACATCCCTTTGGGATAAGCAGATGTTCCTCATTGATATTCATGTCGGCTTCGTCGCTGGGGTCAATCTCGTCGCTGATAACAGAAATTTCCGTTGTCTCCATTACTCGCTTAATGAAGAGGGCGCACGCAATGATGAGGCCTATTTCGATGGCGATAGTGAGGTCGAATATGACGGTCAGGAAGAATGTTACCAAGAGGACCGTAACATCGCTCTTGGGATTCTTGAGTAAGCCCTTGAATGTGCGCCAACCACTCATGTTGTAGCTGACGATAACCAATACGGCTGCCAAAGCTGCCATGGGAATATATTCAGCAAGGGGCATGAGTACCAACAGGATGAGCAGCAGCACTACGGCATGGATGATACCAGCCACGGGTGTGCGACCACCATTGTTGATATTGGTCATGGTGCGTGCAATGGCTCCTGTGGCTGGGATACCGCCAAAGATGGGGGTGACCATATTAGCAACGCCCTGAGCAATAAGTTCCATGTTGGAGTCGTGCTTGTCGGAAATAACGCCATCGGCCACGGCTGCAGAGAGCAGACTCTCGATAGCACCCAGAATGGCAATGGTGAAGGCAACAGGCATCAGGGTCTGGATAAGCTCGAAGGTAATGGTGGGTACCACCATCTCGGGCAACTGAGCCTGAATATGAAAACGGTCGCCAATGGTGTCTATGCCAGTGATGCCAAACTGATTCTTCAGCACCAATACGGCTGCGGTACCCAAGAGGATGCCATAGAGCGAGCCTGGAATCTTGTTGAGGACGGGAATGCGTTTCACTGCCTTGGGTGAGAAAATGATGATAAGTAAGCTACCTACAGCCACCAAGAAGTTCCAGAGATTGAAAGTGCTGAAATTCTTGAAATAACAGATCCATTTACCAATGAAGTCACCAGGTGTCTTCAAAGGAATACGAATCACCTCTCCCGTATTGCTTACAGCTTCTTGGGTGAGACCAAAAACATCGCCCATCTGTGTAGTGAAGATGGTAGCGGCAATACCTGCTGTAAAACCGATGATGATAGGGTAGGGGATAAACTTGATAACTGCTCCTAAACGGAAGGCGCCCAAACAAATGAGTATCACGCCGGCTAGCATGGTGGCAATGAGCAAGCCTTGCAGGCCATACTCGGGATTATTGACAATTCCGTAGATAATAACGATAAAAGCACCAGTAGGACCGCCAATCTGTACCTTTGTTCCACCTAAAACGGAAATGATGAAACCTGCCACAATGGCTGTGATGATACCTTTTTCTGGGGTTACGCCTGATGCGATACCGAAAGCAATAGCGAGTGGTAAAGCTACAATACCTACTATAAGGCCTGCCATCAGGTCTTTCATGAATGTCTCGCGGTTGTAGTTCTTTAAACAACCGATGATTCTTGGTGTTAATCCTTTCATTTTCAATCTTTTTGTGGTGCAAAATTACAAGAAATTGAACGTTGAACATTGAACATTGAACATTTTTTTATACTTTTGCGGTCAAATAATTAATATAAATCAATATTTAATATGTTTGAAGGTCAACCTAAAGGGCTTTGGGACCTGGCTTTTGCCAACACAGGAGAGCGATTCGGCTACTATACCATGCTGGCCGTCTTTGCTTTGTTCCTTGGTGAGAACTTCGGCTTTGCAGCCGGCACCGCATCCGAGATTTATACGTGGTTTTTAACATTGGTTTATTTCCTGCCTTTGGTGGGAGGTATGGCTGCTGACCGATGGGGCTACAGCAAGATGGTTGTTATAGGCATCCTGATTATGTTCCTGGGTTATCTGCTGTTGTCCGTTCCCTTGGGCGGTGGCACCGTAGCTATCGCTGCAATGGGTGCAGCCTTGTTGCTGGTCAGCTTCGGTACGGGTCTCTTCAAGGGAAATCTGCAGGTGATGGTGGGCGACCTTTACAACGATCCTCAGTATGCTGACAAGCGTGACTCGGGTTTCTCTCTTTTCTATATGCTTATCAACGTGGGTGCCCTTTTTGCACCAACGGCTGCCATCAAGATTATGGAATGGGCACAGAACAGCTTGGGTTATACCAAGGCAGACTCTTACCACTTTGCCTTTGCAGTGGCCTGCGTCTCTGTTATCGTTTCTATCCTTATATATTATTTAGGTAAGCCTACATTCCGTCAGGTTCTTTCGGTCAAGAAGAAAGATACTGTGGCAGAAGCTCCTGTGGAGGAGATGAGCAAGGCTGAGACAAAAGAGCGCATCATCTGTCTTTGTCTGGTGTTTGCCGTGGTAATCTTCTTCTGGATGGCATTCCATCAGAATGGCCTGACACTTACATGGTTTGCCGATGAGTTCACGGCTACTACCTCTTCTGGCATCCAGAGCATGCTTTTCGATGTTACAGACCTGGTGGCTGTTATCGTTATAGTATATGCCCTGTTCTCTCTGTTCCAGAGTAAGACTTCAAAGGGTAGGATCTGGGCTGGTGCCTTTATTGGTTTTGCCTTGGTTCACCTTTATTATCAGTATGGTCATCTGGCTGCTGAGACGGCCATTAGTGCTCCTATCTTCCAGCATTTCAATCCCTGTTTCGTGGTATTGCTCACTCCCGTCAGTATAGCTCTCTTTGGCTGGCTGGCCAAGAAAGGCAAGGAGCCTAAGGCACCGGTTAAAATTGGATTGGGTATGTTGGTGGCCGCTTCAGCTTATCTGCTGATGACGATGTTCTCATTCGGCCTGCCTGCTACCGACCATCCCAACCATGTAGCTGATGTAACTCCCAACCTGTTGGTAAGCACATACCTTATCCTTACCTTTGCCGAGTTGCTGCTTTCTCCCATCGGTATCTCTTTTGTTACCAAGGTGGCTCCTCCCAAATACAAGGGTATGATGATGGGCGGTTGGTTTGTTGCTACTGCTCTGGGTAATAAATTGGTCAGCATCCCCGGTCATATGTGGGACTTGCCTCTGTACATTGTATGGGGTACGCTGATGGGTATCTGCCTCTTGGCAGCCCTGTTCATTTTCTCGATTATCAAGAAGCTTAATAAAGTAGCTTGATAAAGTTTAAAGTTTAAAGATTATTGACTTTAGGCCTTAGTTGATTTTGAAGTCGAAATTAAAAGTGATATTAGCATGTGTGCCACTGGTGATACTGGTGGCACTCATTGCTGTTGTAGTCTCTATTTTTGGAGATGAGACACTCTCTGGTGCATCTCAGATATCGCTCATAGTTGCCACTTCCGTGAGCTTAGGTATAGGCCTGTGGCGAAAGACTACTACGTGGGACGATTTTGAGAAGGCCTTGTCCGATAAGATTGGAGGCGTAAGTGGCGGTATCATAATCTTATTGCTGATAGGCGCTTTAGGTGGCGCTTGGATGGTGGGGGGTATTGTCCCTACCTTAATATATTATGGTATGGAGATTATGTCGCCCCAGTGGTTCCTGGTCTCTGCCTGTGTTATCTGTGCCATGGTAAGTGTGCTGACAGGTTCCTCATGGACCACTATTGCCACCATAGGTATTGCTTTGATGGGAATTGGACAAGCTCTCGGCTTTAACGAGGGATGGGCGGCTGGTGCCATTATCTCTGGTGCATATTTCGGTGATAAGATTTCTCCGCTCTCGGATACTACCGTTCTGGCCAGTAGTACTGTAGGTACACCGCTTTTTACGCATATCAGGTATATGCTATACACCACGGTTCCCACGTTTCTTATTACATTGCTTATATTCACCTTTGAAGGATTGGGACAGACTCCTGCTTCCTCAGAGCACGTGCAGATGGTAGAAGAAACGTTGCAACAAACCTTTTTTATATCACCTTGGTTGCTGATGGTTCCCGTCTGTACGGCTGTACTTATTGCTATGCGTCTGCCCTCGATGGTGGTACTTTTCTTGGCTACGTTGATGGGTGCACTGACGGCAGCCTTTACGCAGGGCGCCTTGTTGGATGAGATTGCAGGGACTGATTTGGAAGGTTTTTCTCAGCGAATACGCGGTGCATTAATTGTGGTGTACGGGAAAACAAATCTGGATACGGGGGTGCCAGAACTGAATGATTTGGTAGCTACGCGTGGTATGGCTGGTATGTTAGGCACAATTTGGTTGATTATCTGTGCAATGCTTTTTGGCGCGGCTATGACAGCAACGGGGATGTTGGATACTATCATGAAGGCATTGCTTCGTCTGGTGCAGGGCGTTGTGTCCTTGGTTGCCACAACAGCCTTTACAGGAGTATTCCTAAACATTGTTTCTGCTGACCAGTATCTTTCTATTATCCTTTCGGCTACGATGTTTGGCCCGACGTATAAACGCTACGGCCTGCCATCAAAATTGTTGAGTCGTACATGCGAGGATAGTGCAACGGTAACTTCTGTACTGATTCCTTGGAATACGTGTGGAATGACGCAAAGCTCTGTGTTGGGTGTTTCTACTATGGTGTATGCCCCCTTCTGTGTTTTCTGCTATTTGAGTCCCATCATGACAGTGGTTGCCGCTTTTTTCACTTCTTTATCTTCTAAGCAAGAGAAATAATTGTCTCTCTTACTAACCTGAAATCCTATTCCTTTTCCTCTCCTTTCATAGAGAGGAGAGATGTTTATTCTCTCTTTCTTGTGAATAATTGTTAAATTTCAGTACCTTGCGATACAAGGTATTGTAATTATACATACTTTTGCAGTGTTGAAATATAATAATGAGTAAATAATGAATACCGACAACACGAAATCACAGATGCGCAAGGGGATGCTGGAATATTGCATCATGCTTTTGCTGCATCGTCAGCCGTGTTACGCTAATGACATCATCCAACGTTTGCATGAGGCGGAGATGATAGTAATGGAGGGCACACTATATCCGTTGCTTTCTAGATTAAAGCGCGACGGTTTGCTGGCTTATGAGTGGCGGGAGAGTACCCAAGGTCCTCCGCGCAAGTATTATACTCTGACGGCCGATGGTCAGGAGGCACTTAGTCAGTTAGACGCCAGTTGGGAGGAAATCTCTCGCACGGTTCAATTTCTTAAACAGTAATTCACCATTAGATTTTTGTGTAACACAATGAAAAAGAACATCAACATAAACCTTTTTGGTACCTTATATAATATAGATGAGGATGCTTATAACCTTTTGGAGAGTTATTTGCAGAGTATGGAGCGCTACTTCGGACGCCAGGAGGGCGGGGAGGAAATTGCTGACGATATTGAGCATCGTGTGGCAGAGCTGTTGTGGCAACGTCGTGAAGCTGGCATGGAGGCCGTTAATATTGACGTTGTGAGAGAGATAATTGACACTATTGGCAATGCTGAGGAGATTTGCGACGCTGAGGGTAGTGGTGTTACGGACGATGCAGACAGTGGCTCTTATAATAAAATGGATGAAAAAAATAATTTTAAGGAGAGTTTCGCTAGTTTTGCTAAAGAGGCGCGGCGTTTTACGTGTGATACCTATGAAAAGGGATGTCATCATGTAAACACTCACCATTTCTTCCGTCGCATGGATGATAAGGTCTTGGGTGGTGTCTGCTCTGGTATGGTGCCTTATTTTGGCGTAGGCGATGCGCTGATATGGCGTTTGTCGGCTGTTTTGGCGACTTTCCTATTGGGTATGATTGGAATCGGACTTATTATTCCTATTATTTATATTGTTTTGTGGTTGCTGGCTCCTGTTGCCGCAACTCCAGAGGATCGACTGCGTCAACAGGGTAAGGATATTACTCCAGAGAATTTAGCACAGCAGGTGATGGATGAATCGCAGCAACCGATTGTACAGCAGGATCACCGTGGTATAGCTGGTGGATGCTTAAAGGCTATACTTATTTTTCTGGGTGTGTCAGTGCTGATTCCCTTCTTCTTATTTGCTGTAGCTTTGGTGCTGGCTATCGTCATGGTTGGCGGTATTGGGACGGCTATGATTGGCGGTTTGTTTGGCGGGCTGCAGTTCTTTCCCGAGTTTTCTGCATTTGTGGCCACCTGCCAGCCTATGTTCCTTACAGCTTTGGTATGTGGTTTGCTTGTTGTCGTTATTCCTGTTTCTTGTATTTTGCATTTTATACGTGGTGGGAAAAAACTTGGTGCTTCTGTTGTCGTTTTTCTAATTGTGCTTTGGCTTTTAGCTGTTGGGCTTGGAATTGCCTGTACGGTTGGCACTTGCATTAAGGCTGATGAATGGGATGATACATATCGTGACCAAAAGGAACTTAATGCTAATATGAAAACATTAAGGCTTAATGGTTGGCAGTTGCTGACTCATGATAATCTTGATAGTGATTTTGCCGATGAGCGTTCTCGTTGTTTTGGTTTGCCAGGCTTTGCTTTTAATCTTGATGTGGACGATTGGAGAAACGGTGGTTATATTGCAACGTTCGAAAAGGATGTCAACATAACAGAAGAGGGCTCATATGTTTTTATTTCCTTAACTTCCGGAAGTGACCCGCGCCTGACATATTCCTTTAGTTATTTGGATGGCGGAACCTTAAAGTACGCAGTTATAGATCCATCCTTACAGGGTATGCGACTTGGGGATATGAGTTTCGAAAGTGCATGTGAATACAATATCTTACCACATCCAGAATTGGGTGACAGTATAAGTTGGGAAGAATTGGCCTTCTCTGATGAACAATGGGTTCTCCATAAAATGGATATTTCTCATGTTGATGCTGGCAGTTACAAGATTACGATTAATGCTAATGAATGTTCTGAAGCCGTGAAAATCCGTGATATACGCGTAATAAAGAGGTAATTCATAGCAATAATCTATACGTAGTTATCATTCGAGAAGTGTTAAATTAATGTTAAAATACCCGTAAGATTATGGCGGGTATTTTCTTTTGTCATACTTTTGCGGTGTACTATTCAACTATTACACTATGATTGATATAAAAAATGTCACATTTGGGTACAATAAGTACTGCAATGTTTTACAAGATTTCAACTTGCAATTCAAGAAAGGCGGAATATACGGTTTGCTTGGAAAGAACGGTACGGGTAAGAGTACATTGCTTTACCTGATGATGGGTTTGTTGCGTCCCAAGCAGGGTGAGGTGAGAGTGGATGGAATGCTTGCTTCTAATCGTCTGCCAGAGATGATGCAGGATATGTTCATCGTTCCAGAGGAGTATGATTTACCACGCATCTCCCTCAAGCAGTATGTTAAGAGTCTGAAACCATTCTATCCTAAGTTTTCTGACGAACTATTGGAGCGTTGCCTCGCAGGGTTCGATATGACAATGAATATCAATCTGGGCGCTCTTTCCATGGGTCAGAAGAAAAAGGTGTACATGTGTGTGGCTTTGGCAACAAATACTCAGTACCTATTGATGGACGAACCTACCAACGGCTTGGATATTCTCTCTAAGAGCCAGTTCCGCAAGGTGGTCATCGAGAGTATGTCGGAGGAGAAGGCCATCATCATCTCTACCCATCAGGTGCACGATGTGGAGCGTATGTTGGACCATGTATGTATCATTGAACCCAACAAGGTTCTGCTGGACGCTCCCTTAATTGAAAAGGATGAGCCCATCGATTTGGAGAAGCTATTCATTGAAACATTAACTAACAAAACTATGGAGGGATAAGTACTATGAAAACATTTGATTTTAACCGCTTCCTAAATGTGGCTCGTTGGGACCTTACCATCAACCGCAAGTTCTATATTCGCCAACTTATAATTATTGCAGGCTGTGTGCTTGTACCTATTATATATAAGTATCTGGTTTTGCTGGCCAATTACGAGCTATGGAATTCTGTAGGAATGGCTATGGCTCAGGAGGCGGACATCGTGGCTGTTTCTGGTTACTATGTGTTTATTGGGGGTGCTGCCTATGTGCTGATGTTTTGCTATATGTTCCATAATCTTGTAGGTAAGCAGGCTCGCATTAATGAGCTTACACTTCCTGCAACCAATTTGGAGCGTTTCCTCTGGCATGCAGGGGGCACAGTTATAGGTACCACGTTGATACTTTTCTTAAGTGTTGCTATGGCTGACCTTTTGCACGTCATTTTCGGATGGGCGATACTGGGGCAGACGGAGTTCCAGTCACTCACAAAGGCCACGTTTGATATGTCACCAACTTTTATACTTGCTAATGAAATCGGTAGGGAAAAGGGTTTCTGGGGCATCCTGTGTTGGCTTTTTGTTTGGCTTCTGAGTGCGAATTTTAATAGCACCTTTGCCTTGGGCAGCGCCTGTAAGTACAAGCACACCTTCGGATATGTGTTTCTTTTCCATGTCCTATGGAATTTGGCTCTTTTGTTTGTGGGTGCAGCTACTATAGGTTTTGTCAACCATGAAATAGTCGAATATCTGGAAAGACATCTTTCTCTGAATCTTGTATTTTTGATTCTTGACATAATCTTGGGAGCAATCCTGTGTTTTATGTGGTGGCTCACTTACCGTCTGTACTGCCGTGCTCAGATTACTACACGCAGGAATCCGTAACCATTAATCCCCCAATAAACCTTATATTATGGAATTTAAGAATCAAAAACCAATATATCTGCAGATAGCTGAGAGCATCTGCGATAGCATTCTTGCCGGCAAATACCGGGAGAATGAAAAATTGCCGTCGGTGCGTGAGTTCGCGGCCGAGGTAGAGGTGAACGTCAATACCGTGGCTCGTTCCTTTGAGTGGTTACAGAATCAGGATGTTGTGGCGACACGCCGCGGCTTGGGGAACTTTGTAAACGAGGGCGCTCGTGAGTCTGTCCTGAAACTTCGCAGAAAGGAGTTCTTTGAGGAGCAGGTACCAGAGTTCTTTCGTACCATGAAGGCTTTGGGCGTCACTTTAGAAGAGATAATTCCGTATATCAAGTAAAAAACCAATAAAACCATTAGATTATGAAAGCACGTTTTATTCTTTCGCCTATTATTCTGCTGGTAGCATTATCTATCATTCTTTCCAGCTGTACAGAGGCTGTGAACAAGTTTGCTTCTATAGTTGTTAATCACAACTTTGAGTTTGAACGCACGGATACCGTCAAGTGGGGAAGTATCGCTGAAAAAACATACGATTTCTCTGACTTCAACTCTTTGGATGTTGAGGGTGTCGTATGCGTTATCTTTACGCAGGATAGCATATGTGCTGTGCGTGTACGTGGTAACGAGAAATGTATGGAGAAGTACAGCGTGGTGATGGATGACGATGGGCTGAAGGTGAGACTGAAGGATGGCAAGAAAGAAGTTACCGATAAAACGCCAGGTATAATTCTGTACGTGTCTGCACCCTATCTGACCAAGATGGAGTTTTCTGGAGGCGGTAAAGTGATGATGCAGGGTGTGATAAATATGCCGGGCACGTTGGATGTTGAACTTAATGGCGCTTGTAATTTTATGGTGGACAGTCTTGCTGTCGATGCATTGGAGTTGGAAACAAACGGAGCAGCCAAGTGTTCGCTTACCAGTGTGGAGACAAAGGGTAATATCGAAATGGAGGTAAATGGTGCTGGCGATATTAATGCCAACGTTTTCTGTCAGGACCTTCGTATAGAACTGAATGGTGCCAGCAAGGGTGCCTTTACAGGTGAATGTAAAAAGCTTGTCTGCGAGGAGAACGGAGCCAGCAAGGTAGATTTCTCTAACCTGAAAAGATAAACTCCCTAACTAGGGAAAAATATTTTTCTAACTAGAGAAAAAAAATCTCTAACTTGAAAAGATGATTCATTTAACTAACATTCATAAAACGTATCAGGGTGTCCAGCCGCTTCACGTGCTGAAGGGTATAGACCTGCACATAGGGAAAGGTGAGTTTGTGGCTATCATGGGCGCATCGGGTTCGGGCAAGTCGACCCTGCTGAACATACTGGGCATTCTGGACGATTATGACGAAGGTGAATATCGCTTGGACGGCACTCTTATCCGCAACCTTTCTGAGACAAAGGCTGCCGATTACCGTAACCGCATGATTGGCTTCATCTTTCAGAGTTTTAACCTGATATCCTTCAAGGATGCAATGGAGAATGTGGCGTTGCCGCTTTTCTACCAAGGTGTGAGTAGAAAGAAGCGCAATCAGTTGGCTATGGACTATCTGGAGAAGGTGGGGCTTACGGAATGGGCTCACCACTTGCCCAACGAGTTGTCGGGTGGTCAGAAACAACGTGTAGCCATTGCTCGTGCTCTTATCACTCAGCCCCATATCATTCTGGCCGATGAACCCACGGGTGCCTTGGATAGTAAAACCTCGCTGGAGGTGATGCAGTTGCTGAAGAAGTTGCACGAACAGGGAATGACCATCATTGTGGTGACGCACGAGAGTGGGGTAGCCTATCAGGCTGAGAAGATCGTACACATAAAGGACGGTCAGATAGAGAGCATAGAGGTGAACGATGGCTCGAAAGACTCTCCTTTTGGCATGAATGGCGTAATGAAATAGGGTTAAAAGGTTGAGAGTATGCTTGAGCTTTTGCACGAGATAAAAGGAACCTTGAGACGTAACATGATGCGCACCATAGCAACAGGATTTGCCGTGGTGAGCGGATTGTTCCTGCTGATAGTCCTGCAAGGAGCCGGAAACGGTGTCATACATTCTTTCCAGTACAACATGGGAGGTTTTGCCTTTGATGCTGTTCATGTTTTTGGCGGAAGAACGACTAAGCCTTGGGAGGGAATCAAGGAGGGACGATTCATCCGATTGGACGATCGCGATTTGGAAATGAGCCGCCGCCACTTCCCTAATCAGATAATCAGTGCTATCCCTACAGTAAATCAGCATGGTGTGGTGGCCAGCTATGGTGCTCATTACATCAATGGCACCTCGATGGTGGGAGTATATCCAGAGTATGCAGCTTCGCAAGCAGTGGAGATCTTGGAAGGTCGCTTCATCAACATCATGGATATGATGGAAAAACGTAAGGTATGTGTGGTGGGAAGCAACAGTTGCAAGGATCTGTTCAAGGAAGGTGGTTCGCCCATAGGACGAAATGTAAAGTTGGGGGGCATCCTATATACTGTGGTGGGAGAATACAAGACCAACGAGATGTCCAATGGTAGTAGTTTCTATGTTCCATACACCACATTGTGTACCATATATAATAGAGGTAGGTTCATAGATGAGTTGACTATGAATACCCAGAATATCCCTACGGATTCTGCTATGGAACAGTTCATGAAGGAATATACGCGTGCAACCAGTTATATCCATTCTTTCGACCCGACGGATGACAGAGCATTGTGGATTTGGAATCAGGCTGGAGATAATATACAGATGAATCGGGCTATGAGCATCCTGAACAAGGCATTCTGGATTCTGGGTCTGCTGACCCTGCTGAGTGGTGTGGTGAGCGTCAGCAACATTATGCTTATCAGTGTTAAGGAGCGTACACGTGAGTTCGGTATCCGCAGAGCCATCGGCGCACGTCCATGGAACATTATCTCTATGGTGGTGCTGGAGAGCGTAGTCATTACGGCTATCTTTGGCTACATAGGTATGTTGCTGGGTATCTTCTTCTGTGAATGGATGAATGCCACGGTGGGAAACCAGGTGATGGATTTGGGCGTCTTTCAGGCAAAGTATTTTGTTGACCCAACGGTGGACTTGCACGTATGTTTCCAGGCAACGATAGTGATTATAATAGCTGGCGCGCTGGCAGGCTTCTTTCCTGCACGCAAGGCTGTTAAGGTTAAAACGATAGATGCATTAAGGGCTTAGATATGAAGCTGTTGGATTCTGATTTGTGGGAAGAGATATTGGATTCATTGCGTAAGAATCGTACACGTACGTTTCTGACGGCCTTTGGTATCTTCTGGGGCGTATTTATGCTCATCCTGCTGATGGGAGGAGGTAAGGGTCTGGAAACGATGCTGGGCGAGAACTTCGCAGGTTCTGCAGCTAACTCCGGATTTATGATTTCCAACACCACTAGTGAACCATACAAGGGATTCCGCAGTGGTAGAGAGTGGAATTTAGTATTGGAAGATGTGGCGCGCATCAGTAACTGTGTGCCTGAGATAGATATTGTTACGCCAACAATTCACAAATGGGGATTAAAGGCTTTGGCAAACGACAAATCTTGTGAGATATCGCTAATAGGACATTATGCTGATTATTGTAAGGTGGATAACCCAAAGATAAAACAGGGACGTGCCTTGACAGATGCTGATGGCTTACAACATAGAAAGGTCTGCGTGATAGGAAAGCGTGTGGCACAAGAGTTGTTCCCTGATACAGAGAATCCATGTGGACAGTTCCTGCGCATTGACAGCATTAACTACTGTGTGATTGGTGTGAGTGGAAAAAGCTCAAGCGGTATAAGTATTGTCGGCAATCCGCAGACTACGGTTTATTTGCCATACGAGACCATGCGACAGATGTACAATCGTGGAAACGAAGTGGATATTCTGGCTTTGGTGGCGAAGGATGAGTATCCCATGTCAGAGGTACAATACAAGGTGGAAGCTTTGCTGAAGCGCGCACACATGATTCATCCAAAAGACACACAGGCCCTGATAAAGGTGAATACAGAGGCTATCTTCAATATGATAGATAGTCTGTTTACAGGTGTAAGTATTTTGGTTTGGATGATTGGCTTGGGAACGCTCATTGCAGGAGCTATCGGTGTAAGTAACATTATGGTGGTGACTGTAAAGGAACGTACGACGGAGATAGGTATTCGCAGGGCAATAGGTGCTACGCCTAAGGATATTCTGACAATGGTGATGAGCGAGAGCATAGTCTTGACGCTGATAGCTGGTATGAGTGGAATTTCTCTGGCTGTGATGATTTTGCAGGTGATGGAGAATGCTACCCATGACGAATTCCCAACGTCTCAGTTCCAGATATCATTTGGTATTGCTGTAGGAGCATCTCTTCTGCTTACCATTCTGGGGGTATTGGCTGGTTTGGCTCCAGCCATTCGTGCCATGAGAATAAAACCTGTGGATGCAATGAGAGAAGAGTAAAGATATAAAAGAGAAAAGTGAGGAATGAAAAATAAAAAGATATGAAGAAGTTTTTGAAATGGGCAGTTATGGTATTGGTGGCTGCTATCTTTGTGGGAACATTCGTATTTCTGTATCAGAAATCACGTCCGAAAGAAATGGTGTACGAGATTTCTACAGTCCAACTGAAAGACTTGGAGAAGTCTACCATTGTAACGGGTAAGATTGAACCGCGCGACGAGGTGAACATCAAGCCACAGATCTCGGGTATCATTGCCGAACTGTATAAGGAGGCGGGGCAGATGGTGAAGAAGGATGAGGTGATTGCCAAGGTGAAGGTGATTCCTGATATGAATAGTCTGAACAGTGCGGAGAACAGGGTGCGTCTGGCTGAAATCAATCTGGCGCAGGCTGAGAAGGATTTTCAGCGTATGGAAAAACTCTACAGCGAGAAAGTGGTGAGTGCCGAGGATTATGAAAAGAGTCAGGTGGCACTGAAGCAGGCTAAGAGTGAGATGACCAACAGCAAGGATGCACTAAACATTGTGCGTGAGGGCATATCGCTGAGCAATGCTAAGATGAGTACCACGCTGGTGCGTTCTACGGTTGACGGACTGATATTGGATATTCCCGTTAAGGTAGGTAATTCGGTAATTCTGAGCAACTCGTTCAACGATGGTACTACCATTGCCACCGTAGCTGATATGCAAAAGCTTATCTTCCGTGGCAACATAGATGAAACTGAGGTGGGGCGTATTGTTGAAGGGATGCCGGTAACCATTACTGTGGGAGCGGTACAGAACTTAAAGCTGGATGCCAGACTGGAGTATATCTCGCCAAAGGGTAGAGAGTCAAATGGAGCCAATCAGTTTGAGATAAAAGCTGCTTTGTCGTTGCCCGATACGGTTAAACTGCGTTCTGGTTACGGGGCCAATGCCGAGATTGTTCTGGATCATGTCAAGAAGGCTGTATGTGTACCTGAGTCTGCCTTGGAATTTGTTGGTGACAGCACCTTTGTGTATGTGTTGACAGATTCTGTCCCCAAACAGCAATTTCTCCGTCGTAAGGTAGAAACGGGTTTGAGCAATGGTATAGATATAGAGATCAAGAGCGGTGTGAAGGTGGGAGAGAAAGTTCGTGGAATCCTGAAAGAGGATAAAAAGTGATGTATTATACAAAATTCAATAATAATATGAGACGCAATTTGTTTGCTGTAGTGACTTTGATTCTTCACTCTTCACTCTTCACTTTTCACTCTTGGGCTCAGCAGACAAAGGAATGGTCGCTGACCGATTGCGTGCAGTATGCGCTCTCGCACAATCTGGATATCAAGCAACAGGAGGACAATTTAAAACTTCAGGAGATATCGCTCAGCACTAGCAAGAACAGTCGTTTGCCTGACCTAAATGGAAGTGTTAGTGAGAATTTTAGCTTTGGACGTGCTCTTACGTCAGACAATACATACATGAACCGTAATACCAATAGCACTAATTTTAGTCTGGGAACCAGTGTGCCTCTTATTACAGGCGGAAGGATACCTACTGACATTAAGATGCGAAAACTGAATCTTCAGGCTGCCCTGCAGGATTATGAGCATGCACGCGAGAATATTGCACTTACTGTAACGTCGGCTTACTTGGAGGCTGTTTACCAGAAGGATTTGGCTCACGTGGCTGAGCGCCAAGTGGAACTGAGCCGGGCACAGGTGCGCAGGATGGAACTGCTCTTTGAGAATGAAAAGGCTTCCGAGGCTGAACTCTCGCAGATTCGTGCTACACTGGCTAACGATGAGTTGTCGCTCACCCAACAGCAGAATACATATATGTTGGCGCTTTTGGACCTCTCCCAACTACTGGAACTGGAGTCTCCTGAAGGATTTGATGTGGCACGTCCTTTGGCAGAATCCGTCAAAGGTGATGAGCTGCCCTCGCCCGACCTGGTGTATAACGAGGCGGTGGGTATTAAACCACAGATTCAGGCCGAACAGATCAGGCTGCAGAGTGCTGAGAAGAATATCCAGTTGGCTAAGAGCGCCCTATATCCCTCGCTTCATTTCAATGCAGGATTGGGTAGTAGCTACTATAAGACTTCTGGTTACGAAGCGATGGGGTTCGGTAGGCAGTTGCGTGACAATTTCAACCAGTATCTGGGTTTCTCTCTGTCGGTTCCTATTTTTAACCGTTTTGCCACTCGCAACAGCGTACGTTCTGCGCGTCTGCAGGTTCATACGCAACAGATTAAGTTGGAACAGACAAAGAAGCAACTCTACAAGGAGATTCAACAGGCTTATTACAATGCAGTGGCAGCAGGCCGACAATGCGAAAGCAGCGATGAGGCTCTGGCAAGTGCCAATGCAGCTTTCATACTTATGCAGCGTAAGTACGAGAACGGCAAGGCTACTGCCACAGAGTTTCAGGATGCTAAGACTAAGTATATGAGTGCAGAATCAAAACAAATTCAATCGCGCTATACTTACCTTTTCCGTAAGAAAATACTCAACTTCTATCGGGGCATGGAACTATAAGCAGGCTTTCTTTAGTCTGACCCATGCTTCCTCCGACAGAATCTGCCGATAGGGCCCGTTCTTCTTGAAATGCATCTTGCGGATGTGCTCAGCCCGTTTCTTGCTGTCGGAATGATCCATGAAATAGGACAGGACGCCATAACTCTCGAACGTCTCAAGTGTGTTTGCCATCTCCATAGGGTCGAGGTGCATGGCATGCAGATAGCGAGCTCCCTGTTCGTCTGCCTCGTCCTCCTTGGCACGAGTAATGGAGTTGCTTATTATCTTATTGGTAAGGTTTGCCAGCATATTAGAATTTCCGTTACCAGTAATCAATGCCAGAAATACGGTGATGATTGTCTGCTGACGCACGGCAGATTGGATGTGCCCCAATCTGAAGTGGGCCATCTCGTGTGCGATTACAGCGCAGAGCTGCGATTCGTTCTTCATCTTTTCGATGAGGGCGGTATTTATAATCAGATGGTTTCCCACTGTGGCATAAGCGTTTACTTCGTCGTCTCTGGTTATTACGACATGGATATCAGCTGTGCTGATGCCATTAGCTTTGCACATCTCAGATACCAGACTGTCTATGGGCGCGCATACATCATGGTCGTTCACCTTCCTGAGACTCATTTCTGAAATTTTCCAAACCCATTCCGACAATTTGTCGCCCACAATGGTGGGATACAAATGAAGAGCCTTCATCCAATCCACCTGTAGGGTAACGTATAGGGTGCCGAAGAATAATAGGGCTGATATGAGAAACTCTTTGAGTATTTTTTTCATCTCTTACAAATCTTATCGGTTATTGTTCCGTAAAGATGCCATTTGTGGACCTTCCCCTTACGTGTGTTGACAGCAGACCGAACAGTCTCTATAAAATCATAGATGTTATACAGATTGACCGTAATAAAGTA
>JAEEGL014215447.1_pt1 | contig 29498 bp, 31 predicted proteins | sample 9134231 | NCBI WGS metagenome assembly JAEEGL01 (sample SAMN16246548, study PRJNA631951) | gut metagenome | biome: gut microbiome; feature: rumen; material: fiber-attached | host: Bos | place: Iran: Karaj | collected 2018-10
ACTGCATTATTTACGGTAAAGGTACCAAAAGATTATGATGGAGTAATGGTTGCAATATTAAAAAGAGGAAGCTATAAAGAGTCTTATGCAAAATATAAAGAAAGATATGATAAATATCAAAAATTATTAAAAGATTATGAGAATACTGGTAAAAAAAGTAAAGAATTAATAGAATTTGAAGAAGATCAATTTAAAGTTCGCTCTCTATTTGAATCTATAAATGACAAGAATTTAACATACACAAAAGATGATTACATAGTATTTAGAATGTCAGAAATAAAATAAAAGATAGTTTTTGACAGTTTTTAATCAATTATATATAATTTAATTAAGGAGGAAAATATGAAAAAACTATTATTGTGCTTAGTAATTATAGGATTATTAACTATAACTGGTTGTGGTAAAAATAATGAAACTACTGAAAAAGAAAATAAAAGTATAGTTATTTCAAATGTAGATAAAGATACGAGATGGGAAGCTATATCAAATTATGATATAACATTAGAATTTGAAAATGACGAATGTGTTTCAGAAAATTTTAGATTAGAGTTTTTAAAGGAATCTAATGCTATTGTTTATGGTATAGATATGGAAGGTAAAACTTATATAGAAGATTATAAACAAGAAGGAAATGTTGTTACTTATAAGCGTATTGGAAAGAATAATGAATTTTATGGTAATACATTTGATGAATCATATGATTTTGCACAAATATTGTATCCAACTGCAACGATAACAAAGAAATAATAAGTGAAATGTACTGTAATAGAAGGAATGTGTAAAATACTAAAAATAGCTAAAGACTAGAATTATCTAGTCTTTAAAATATGATATAATGACTATGGAGGTAAGAAAAAAATGGAAGAATTTGCTTATTTTGATGTGGCTTATGATAACAGCCTTACTGTTTTTAATTCTGGTATTTCTCCTGAATATGCTGATGTAACAATTGAGGACTCAACAAGAATAACAGCCATAAGATTTGTTTATAAAACCGGAGATGGTGAAGTTAATAGCGAAATGGAAAGTGAGTTGCTAGAAAGAGGTTTTGATTCCGAAATATCTAAGCTTACAGCAACTCGTGGTGAGACTTTTACATCAAAATTATATTTTATTGGTAAAATTGTTACTTTTGATGAAATTAAGAATTTAATTGGTGAAAATAGTGAAAAATACGAAAAGTATGCTGTTTCATATGACGAAAATGGAAAAGTTTATGATATTAGACCAATATTTAATGACACTGAAGAAGTAATTCCAGTTCATGATGCATCTGAATTGGAAGCAGTTTATTCACAACTAACAGGGAAGAATATATCTATAGTTTCATCTAGTTCTTCAAAAAAATATTAAAAATATCACCATTATTACAATTCCTAAATGAGCAGCTCTACAACCTGCTATAGCTGCAAAAAAAGCTCAATAATAATTAGACTAGAGAAATCTAGTCTTTTTTATGGTATAATTTAAGAGGTGATGATTATGAGATTATTAGTAACAAGACACGGACAAACGGATTGGAATGTTAAAAAAAAAGTAATGGGTAGATGTGACGAACCATTAAACGAAAAAGGCTTTGAACAAGCTGAAGAAACAAGAAAAAAACTTTTAGATGAAAATATAGATTTAATTATTTGTTCACCTCTAAAAAGAGCCAAACAAACTGCTGAAGTAATCAATAAAGATAGAAATATTAAAATAATATATGATGATAGATTAATAGAAAGAGATTTTGGAGAATTTGAAGGAATGGAAACAAAAGATTTTGATTTCCATGGGTATTGGAATTATTATAAAAATGACTATTATGAAAGTGCAGAAAATATTCAAGAATTCTTCAAGAGAGTATATAGCTTTTTAGATGACATAATTAATAAATACAAAGATAAAAATATATTAGTAGTTGCTCATGGAGGAATTAGTATTCCAATCAGATGTTATTTTAACCAAAATATTCCAGAAGGATCACTTGTTGATGCAGGACTAGTTTTAGAAAATTGTCAAGTTGCATCCTATGGCATTTAGCCAAAATATGATATGTCATTTTAGTCTAATTCGCCCCGAACCTCACATGGTGACAAGCTGCAATCAAGTTAGGAAAGCATAAGTAAAAAATGACTAAAGACTAGAATTATCTAGTCTTTCTTGTTATAATGATTATAGATAAGATAATATGTACGAGGTAGAAATGAAATATAGAGATTTAGCAAGAAAAAGTCTTGCAAATTTTGACTTAGAAGAATTCTTTTTGAGAAGTAATAATTATAATGATGATTATGGTGGATGCCTGTTAATAACACCAAAACAATCATTATTAGCATTAAATGGTGGAGATGGAAGAGGTGTTCATCATACAACGTTTGCTTATTTAATGAGTGAAATATTTAATATACCGCTTGATAATCTAGCCCCTATGCAGATTATTAAATGTAGAGGATATGAGAATATGATACATGCAAGATTGGTTAATGACACATCGTCATGTGGAATGTATTTTACAATGCATAAAGTAGATAAAATAAGTGTTGAAGAATACAATTCATTTGTTAAATTCTATAATGAGTATAATGATCGAATTAGAAAATTATCAGAAAGATTAAATAAGAATCTTGTTATGTATGGTATTGGACAAGAAGATGGTGAATCGAAAGATTTAACACCAATATTAGAAATACTAAAAAAAATGGTTGACGTGAACAAAAAAGATGCTAATGAAGAAATAATTGATACTGTTGAAGTAGATAAACATGCAATTTATAAAGAATCAATAATTGCGGAATATAAATATTTGTTAGGGCGATATAACTATTTTATAAAAAACGATATGATTGAAGATGATTATTCAAAATATAAAAATGCTATTGAAAAAATTGAAAAAGAAATTTTAAGTAAAGCAAATGATAAATATACATTAGATGAAAAAAGAGAATTAATAATTGAAATGTCGATAGTATTAGATGAAATGAATAAATATTTATTACAGAATGATAGTATAATTGGTGTTGTTAATAATTATTATAATTTAGAAAAAAATAAAAATACTATTTCTAATGAAGAGTATAATTTGGGATTAAATAGAATTATTAAAGAATATGGTATGAAGTTCATCATATTCGCATTAGAGATGGTTATTAAGAAAAAAAATATAAATAATCCACTTATTGATGATAATAAATTAGCTTTTGCCAGAGAAAAATTAAATGAACTTAAAGATGTCAAAAAATCATCTTTAGCCATATAATTTGTTAACAAATAATCTTAGTTTAAACTTTCCCAACATTGACGAAGTGCAAGCTGCAATTAAAGCGAATCAAAAATAGGACGTTTAAACGTACTGAATAAAAAAATTAAAGGAGTAGAAATACTCTTTTTCTGTTGCAATTAAAAACGATTGTGGTGAATTTAATCAAGATAATGATTAACTAAAAATAGTGATTATTTTAATGTCAGGATGATATTAATGTTATTGCGTTTAATTGACTGAATAATATGAATATGTTATATTTATAATAGGTGGAATAATGAAGAAAATAAGTATAGTTATCTTAAGCATAGCTATTTTTATAGTAATTTATTTGTGTGGTTTTCCAAATGCTGATGCTGCTACCACTAAAGTACTTGATTTATCTAGTAGCGAAGATGTTTGTAATGCCGTAAAATCGAATAATCGAATTAAAATTTATGTATATGATTACTATTCTAATAGTAGTACACTACTAACAAGTAAAAAGGAAGATTGTGTAAATGCTGAAGATTATGATTCTAGTCAGCCTTGGACGCAATTTGGAAGAAATAACTATAACGTTAAACTATATTCAGATGATACTTTAATAAAAGAAAAAGGTGAATATGGTAAATATTCATCTTTCTATATTTCAAATGCTAGTAAAACTTCAGGATCATCGACTGCCTATACCTTGACTCCAGGTCAAAAGATATGGATGAAATTGGATTTAACTGATAAAAACCTAACCAGTAATGCTTATAAGGACTTGCGTTTATTTATTGATTATGAGCGAGATGATATTAACATAGCTGAATATAATTCAATTTCATATTATGTTTATACACCAGATAAAACATATGGTCCATATAAGGTAGGTAAACAAGAGCCAATATCTACTTATAATAAAGATCCTTCTAAAGGTGTAATGACTGTAATATATCGTTTATGTTCTGAGAATTTAGTTCAAGATATACCTATTGGAACACCAATAACTGGTATTAAAATTATGCCATTTGATAACTATAATAAACATGTTGGCAAATTTAGAATATATGGAATGTTTTTAAATGGATATAATAGTGATTATAATATGAATAAAACGACTGTAAGTCAGTCAAATGCTGAAGATATTATAAGGCATAATATAGTTAATAATTTTCTAGAAGAAGCTACTGTTAAATGGAGTGTAAGTAGTACATCTCCTGATGTATATTATTACCATCATTACACTGGGTCACCATTAATATTTGCCAAAGAGGAGAGTTCTTATTATGGAATTCCATATGTAAGTAATAATAAAACAACTATGTCAGCATTTCTTCATAGAATGACTAAAAAAGGTGCTAGTGCAAATTGTAGTAGTTCTTCACAATCAAAATTTTGTTATAATTTTCCAGCTAAGTATACTAGTACTACTACAACCTATAATGGTAATACTGTAACAGCAAATACTTCTGTTGGTAATACTTTATATTTATTAGAAACAAATCCTAATGCTGATAATAAGGTTGGTTCCCAAAGATATAATGATATCAATAATCTTAACTTTGTTATTAATGATGATACTTATATTCTTGGAGTAAATTGCGCAGCTTCAACTTTCTTAGCATATGCAAGAGAACTACCTTACTATGTACCAATGAATTTATCAGATAGATATTATAATAGTTTTGATCATAGAATATTAGGAGATATTGTTTTTTATCCTAAATTAGTTGAGAATTGGGCACGATCTAAAGGAAAATTAACTGAAAATCAGGAATTCGATCAAGCGTCATATAAAGAGTTATATGGCGAATATTTAAGAGATAAATATAAAAATAGTAAACAAACAATTTATAATGCATACGGATTAGTTATCCCTGGAGATATTATTGATACTAAAGGACATGTTAGAATAGTTTCTGGATATTCGCATGTAGAATGTAATGACGGAAGAGTAATAACGAAATATCAAGATAATGCATGTGGTTCATCAGGAATTAATCCAACAAAGAGTTATGTTATCATTATGGAAGTAGGTAATGTATATAAAGCAAGAAAAGCTAGTGCATCTGGTCATGTTAACGATGCAGATACGGGATGGCAATATTCATTTAATTCATCTCTTACAGATGTTAAAAGTGTAGATGAATTATATGATTCAAAAAGATTATCAACATTTACACTTAATAAAAAATATTATTTTAGTGAATTATTTAATTTTGATGATTCAACTGCTGATATATATTTACCATTTAGATACAAAGCTATGGATCGAGTAAGTGAAAATAAAATTGAACTTCCTGATACCAAAATACTTCTTGATAAACAATATTCAAATATTCATCAAGCATTCTTAAACAAAGTAGCAGAGCATAAAAAATTACAGGGAACAATTTCTACTAATTATATGATTAACATAGTTAAAATAGTTGTTAATAATAAAGTGTATTTATTCTACCCGGATCAGACAAATATTTTTTCTCTTGCTAATCGTACTAATAATAGTGAACTACAGGAACAAATAAAGAACCTTGATTACTCAAAAACAAATTCAATTAAAGTATTTATAAAAATTGGTCCTAATTTGGATTCATTTAAAACTGGTGCTCATGTTGATAGTAATGGATATGTCAAAGTGCTTGATACAACGGGACTAACGGCTGTTGCTCCAGTTAAAACTCAAAATGTTAGTATCAATGAAACCACACTTTATTTGCCTATTGGCGAGACAGCAAAAATAAACGCAACTGTTACTCCAAGCAATGCTGATGATAAAACAATTATTTGGACAAGTAGTGGACCTAATGTTGTAGGTGTAGATAGTAATGGTGTTATAACTGCTTATAAAACTGGTAAAGTTACTATTACTGCAACTACAAGAGATACAAAGAAAACTGATAAAATTACAATAAATGCGTATAAGCCTGTTGATTCAATTAATTTTAATAAAGATAGTTACACAATGTATAAAAATGGTTTGGTAAAACTAGCTTATACAATTACTCCAAGTGATGCGACTAATCAAAAAGTATCATATATGTCTTCAAATTCTAATGTTGCCACTGTAGATTTAAATGGAAATGTTACTGCCCTAAACAAAGGAACTGCAACAATTACCATTACTACAGAAGATGGAAATAAAACATCAAGTACAAATATTACTGTAGAAGAGCATGATATACCTGTACAATCGGTTTCTTTTGATAAAGAAGAGACTATTATAACACTTGGTAAAACAGAAACATTACGGCCAATATTTGATCCTTTGGATTCATCTAATAAAGAAATGACATGGACAAGTAGTAATTCTGGTGTTGCATCAGTATCTACTGGAGGTGTAATAGTTGCTAGAAAAGTTGGTAGAGCAACTATTACAGGAACAAGTACTGATAGTGGAGTATCAGCTAGAATTGTAGCAATTGTAGTAGACCCTAGTGTTTCAGTAACCGGATTAACTTTAGATAAAACAAGTGTTATAGTTAATGAAGGAAGTACGTCAAAGGTAACAGCAACTATAACTCCAGATAATGCCGATAATAAAACGGTGTTATGGACTAGTAGTAATGATGATATATGCATGGTATCATCAGATGGATTAATAAAGGGAATCAAACAAGGTGAGTGTGAAGTATTAGCAAGAGCTGCAGATAATACTAATTATAAAGAAACAGTAAATGTCACGGTTATCAAAGAAGAAATATTAGTTACTAGAATTGATATTGAAGAAAACTCAATAACATTAGATAATGGAGAACAAGCTAATATTGTAACTAATATAGTACCAGCAAATGCATCAAATAAAACTCTTACATGGACAAGTAGTAATTCAAATGTTGCGTCAGTTGACCAAGATGGGGTAGTACATGCCATTTCACCTGGAAATGCAACAATAACAGTAGAGTCTTCTAATGGTGTTACAAATGCTATTACAGTTACAGTTAACGAGATAGAGGAACATATAGAAGAAAATGAGACAGCTCTTCCAGCAGATGAAACTTATAATGACCCATTATTAGTTGAGTATGTTGAAGAGATTTATCAAGAAGAATTAGAAGAAGAACTAGAAAATCCAATTCCTCAAGAAATTATTGACAGGTATTCAGATCCTTCAAATAATACTGTATCTCCAGCCACAAATATTAATGAAGATGAAATAGAATATTATGATGAAGATAATGATATTGAAATACCAAGTTCACCATTACCTTCACCAACTTCAGATAATGATATAGAAACACCAACACCAACTGCAGATAATAATATTGTGATACCAAGTACGCCATTACCAACACCAACTGAAAAAACATTAAAAAGTATTCTCCAATCAAATGACTATAATGTATCTGGTAATTATACATTTAAGTTTACTATAGGAGATAGTATCTCATCAATTAAAAATAAATTAGGTAGTGGTGTTACCATAGAATCTAAAACAACAACAATTTCGACGGGAACAATTATAAAAAAAGGCAATGAAAGTTATACTGTTGTAATAAAAGGAGACTTAAATGGCGATGGTAGAGCTAATTCAGGTGATTTACTACAGATGAGGAAGTATTTACTTGAAGAAATTACTTTAATAGGAGCATATAAAGAAGCGGGAATAATCGAAAGTAATGGAAATATAAAATCACTTGACTTACTTAGATTGCGCCAATACCTATTAGGTGAATATAAATTGAATTAAAAAGGAGAGGTTATGAAAAAGAAATATTATTTTATAATTGCATTTTTAATATTTATTCCACAAATGGTATTGGCATCGCCAAATGCTACTATATCTACAAATGTCGATGCAATTGAAAAAGGAAAATCAGTAACGGCAACAGTAACTTTATCGGATACTGCCGCATGGAATATTAAAATAGAGGGCAGTGGTGCTGCAAAATGCTCAAGTAAACAAGTCGATGTAACGAGTGATGGTAAAAGTTCAACAAAATCATTTACATTAGAATGTAAATCTACTCAAGAAGGAACCATAACTTTTAAAGTAACAGGCGATATAACAAGTGGAACTGGTCAAACCAAAGATATTTTGGCAACTAAAGAAGTATTAGTAACTAAATCGAAATCATCAGATAATAACTTAAGTGATTTAAAAATAAATGGCAATACGATATCTGGCTTCTCTAGTTCAAAGACATCATATACCTTAAGTGATAATAGTGACGCTGATATTAATATAAACGCCACCCCAAATGATTCAAAAGCTACTATTACAGGAACAGGAACTAAAACTCTTAAATACGGAAAAAATACTTTTGGAGTTACTGTAACCGCTGAAAATGGATCTAAAAAGACATATAATATAATCGTTAATAAACCAGATCCAAGAAATACTAATAATGATTTAAAATTATTATCAGTTAATCCAGGTACTATAGAGTTTAATAAAAATACAACAAGTTATTTAATAAAGGTTGACCATGATGTCAATGAAATAACTATTTCTGCCACCACTGAAGACTCTAAAGCAAGTGTAAGTGGTACAGGAACAAAAACATTAAAAGATTATGTTAATGAGTTTAAACTAGTAGTTAAAGCGGAAAACGAGTCGACAAAAACGTATATTGTAAAAGTAGCAAGACAAGATGCTAATGGCAATTATGGAAAATTAAGTACAGATAATACTGTTAAAGCAATAAGTATTACTAATTATGACTTTAAATTTAATAAAGATACTAAAAAGTATAATATATTAGTTGATGAAGATGTTAATGAAATCGAAGTTAAAGTAACACCAACTGATAGTAATGCAACGGTAGAAGTTCATAATAATACTGATTTAAAACAAGGATTAAATATTGTTACAATTAAAGTAATAGCAGAAAATGGTGACATTAATGAATATTTATTTAATGTTTATAAAATAGGAGAAGAACCAAAGAAAGAGGAAATTACTCCTACTCCAGAACCACCAAAAGAAGAAAAAAAAGATGATAAGAAAGCTGATGAAATTAATATTTGGATGATAGTATCTGGAATTGAACTTTTAATAATAGTAGTTTTAATGGTAGTTTTATTGAGAAAAAAGAAAGATGATGATGCGATAGATAAAAGCAATAAAGATAGTGCTGAAATTAAAACTGCAGAATCAACTTTGAATAACATGCCAATAAGTAATGATAAAATGAATATAAGTGGTAACGGATATAATAGTATAACCCCAAATAGCAATGTCAATATCAATAATAATAGTAATGCTGAAGTTACAGAACAAAAAGATATTTAAAATCATTTGTTTGTTACAGATATAGATGGCTTATACCAAATAATAAGTTCAATTCAAAAACTTTATGTTATACAACTGGCGATTAAAGGAAAAAACAATTAATAATAAAATAATTAAAGGCTAGAAAATGAAGTAAACCCCAATTTGAACATTTTAAAAACTAGTCTTTTTTATGGTATAATTTATATAGGATGTGATAATGTGATCGATGTAAATAAATTAAGGAAAATTAAAGCTAGTACAAATTTATATCATATATACATAGAAGGTGATTATTTATATATGATTAGGTGTGGTGATTACACAGATGAAATAGAAAAGACAAAGAGATTACATGAAAAAGGTGTTAATTTTGCTGGACCAATTAGTCAAATTGAATTTGATGATAATCAAGTAGTTGTTGAAGAATATTTTGCCAAAGGTACTACTTTTGAGAAGATTAAAGATGAGTATAAATTTAGTTCGCATATAGGCTCTAATCAAGCATTAGAGGAATATGAAAAGTTTTTTAGTGTATATTTAGAAGAAATAAGAATAAGAGCAGAAGCAGACCAAATAGTATTTGATAAATTACTTAATGATATTGTTGAAATGAATAAAGAGAATTTAACAGTAGATACATGTTCATTAGGAAATCTATTTTTCGATAAAACAGTTGGCTTTTCAATTATCGATGCATATTCAGGTAATACTATACCGGATATTAGACGATTATTTTGGATGATAATTGGTAATATTCCAAGTATAGTTTGTGATGATAATAATCAAGTAATATCAAATTGTGTTCCACAAAAATATTTTGATCAATTTATAAGTTATATAGATATGATAAAAAACAAATTTATAACGGCAACAAAAAAAGTAAATGTAAATATCAACTTTGATGATTTACAAATAAAACCTAATGTAGTATCAAATGACGAAATTGATCAATTGATTGAAATGGAAAAGGATACAAGAATAAGAATAAGAATATAGTAAAATTAATGAGTAAGACTATGAAATAGTCTTTTTTTTATTATGTTGTATATTTAAGCTTTATTTGGTATAATAACGCATCGAGGAGGCACAATATGTTCGATTTTGAAGAAATGGCCAACAATGAAAGAAAAATAGCTCATGAAAGATTTAATAGTGAATTGAATTATGAAAATCTAGACAATATGAGTGAAGCTCAAAAACTATATTTATCATTTTTTGAAAATATTTATCCAGGATTAGTTAGAGATATGGTAAAAATGTGTTTTATTAATCGAATTTTTCGTTTACCAGTAAATGAAGAATATGAAAATGAACTTGATAAATCACTAGAGAATGTATTTATGGGGAAAAAATATGTGTTTAAGTTAATTCCTGGTGGTGATAGATCATATATTGATTATTCTGGTAATGAAATTTTTGTTCATGCAGATGAAACAGTAGGACAAGATTTCCTTTACAATTATATGGGAATTTTTTGTAAAAAACATAATTTTGGTTATTATTATGAAACAATGGGATATCCTTTCATGATGACATTAGAAGGTCATTATAAAGAGCTAAAAGAGTGGTATTCGGAAGAATTACAAGAATTATCGATGATTTGTGATAATCAAGATCATAAGCATAAATAATAAATTATAGACTATGTAAAAATAGTCTTTTTTGATATAATTATTATAGGAGTGATAAAAATGTTGTTAATAAATTGTTCTAATCGAGAAAGAAACTGTTATAAGATATTAAATGATATAAAAAATGATAATGATAAATTGATATCATTATCACATAAAAAAATGGATTTTTGTTTAGGGTGTGAAAGTTGTCAAAAAGATCTTGAAAAGTATTGTGTTTTAGACGATTATATAACAAATAATGTTTATCAAGAAATAATTAGTGAGAATAGTATTATACTAGCTAGTCCAATGTATATGAGTAATATAAATGGTATTTTAAAAAATCTTTTAGATAGATTTAATCCATTATATAATCATGAACTATTAAAGGGTAAAAAAATATATTTAATTATGACTGGCTACGCGACTAAAGAAGAAAATGAAGAAGAAATAAAAGGGATAATTAATTATTTTAATGGAATAAAAGAATATTTTTATTTTGATTTTGAGTTTTTAGATTACTTTGTAGATTCTGATAATCAAGAAGTTATAGAAGAAAACAATAAAAAGATTGAAAGAATAAAAAATATTTTGTCTAGATAGAGGTGAATATGGAAGAAAAGAAAGAAATAAACCAAATAGCTAATGTTCCATTAGTAAGAGAAGTTATTGAAAAGACAATGAACCTATTAATATCACAGAATAAAGTTGATCCAACTACGGTTGGAGAAATTACACATGAATTTGGTTATATTTACACTCGTGAAGATGGATTTTTAGAAGCTTTATTTAAAATAACATTAGGCGATGGAACTATATTCCGTATGGCAATGCAAGAGAATAAAATATTATTGTTAAATATGGATGAGAACACATATCAAGATACCATTACAACAATGAAGAATACTCACCCTTGTTTAAAAAGTGTAAATAATTACGAGGAGACTAACTTACAAAAAGCAAGAAGACAAAAGAATAATGAATTTTTAAGAAAACATAATATTACATGTAGTGATAACATATTATGTATTTATGATGATAGTCACGTAAAATTAAAGAGTTTAGATGAAATATGTAAAAGAGCGATTGCATCATTTTTGGCTATTCAAATATCATGTGATATTAGAAATAATAATTATGAGGCTTCAAGACGATACTTTTATCCAATAATGGATAAATATGGTATTTTAAAAGATTTTAATGGAAAAGAACTAAGAATACTATCATCTGATTTTCCAAAAGACCAACAAGATTTAATTGATATGGATTGGGCATATGAAGCATATTGGGCCTTATGTTGGTGTTTAGGGTTAATTGATGATATATCTGATGCCTCAAGAATATGTGATTGTGATGAAGCAATAAGGTTTGTAATGGATCCAATTAAATATCCAGAAAAAGCATCATTATTTAAAAAGAAACCTCCTTTTGATACTTTCAAAGATAGATGTCATTTGAGAAGTCTAGAAGAAATATTAGATATGCAAGACTTATATTTTAGATATTCATGGGCAATAAATGAAAAGAAAGTAAATGATTCTGCTTCAATTGGAAATTTAGATTCTTCTGTTGTTATGGAAAGAAGAAGAGCATTAGAGTGGATTGTATCTGATATTAATGATTGGTATGATGTTAATTTAAGTGCATAGGAGAAAAGTTAATGAATGAACAAGATTTAGTGATGCATTAATAGACTAGATAAATCTAGTCTTTTTTGATATAATTAAGTAGGTGATAATGGATGAATTATAATGATATTTTGAATAATAATTTAGTAATAGAAAATTATAGTAAAATAGACGAGATAAATCCATATCCCTTTAATCATGGGCTTAAACATGTGAAAAATGTATGTAAGATAATGAATGAGTTATGTGATACCCTTAAAATAGATGATGAAAAACGAGAATCTTTGTTAATTGCCTCAGCACTACATGATATTGGGCAGGTTGATGGAAGAGAAGAACATGGTAAAAAAGCCAAAGAGTTTTTAATAAAAAACTTTGAAATCGATTTAAATAATAGTCCATATTATAGTGATATCTTATTAGCAATAGAAAATCATGATGAACCATGTGATATTAATAATTCACCTTTTACTTTGTTAGTTCAGTTTTGTGATAAAATGGATTTCTCAAAAGAAAGACTTGTAGATAATTATCGAGATAGATTTAGATATCATTGTTATGAAAATATTGATAGAGTAGAATTTATCTATGATGAAGAATATTTTGGTATAAATATTATTACAAGTAATATTGATAATTTCAGTGAATTGTTTTTGAAAGAGAATTTCCCTAAAAAAGTAATTAATGCAGTTGAAGTATTAGCGGAAAAACTTAATCGAAAAAAAATAATATTAAATAATGGAAATAAAATGAATGTTTAAAATATAGGAAAAAAGTTATGGTAAAAGATAAAAAAGTAAAAGTAAGGTGGAATAGAGTAATTATAGGTGATGTATGATAAATGATATATTTCCATTAAAAACCAATAGATTAGTTATTCGTAAAACAAATGTTAATGATATTGATTTATTAATAAAAATGGATGGACAAGAAATAACTCAAAAGTATTTAGGTGGAATAAAGAATAAAACAAGAGAAGAAAGAATAGAATTTCTAGAAAAAAGAAATAATTCATTAACTGTATGTTTGAATGATAAACCAATTGGTTTCATCGAATTAAAGATAAATAATAATATTGGGGAATTATCATATATATTTGATTATGATTATTGCAATAATGGATATTGCACAGAAGCTTGTAAAGAGTTAATTAATGTTTGTTTTACTAAATTAAAATTAAATAGTATAATTGCAAATATTGTTGATGGTAATAATAGTTCCAAAAGAGTTCTTGAAAAATTAGGTTTTAAATACCAAAGTGAAATAGTAAAAGATTCTATAAGATTGTTAAAATATATACTTGTCAACAAATTAGATTAAGTCAAAAACTTAATCTTTTTTATGATATAATACTAAGTAAAGGAAATATTATGAGTAAAGAAAATAAAAAGACGTTAGAAGCTTATGATAAAACAGCCAAGCAATATCTAATTAATAATATTGAACATGATAAATTAGATATGGAAAAAGCTAAAAGAAAAAAAGAAGAATTACATAAGTTTATTAAAGAAAGTTTTAGTTCAATTCCAATAGGTAGTAAAGTATTAGAAATAGGTTCTGCTGATGGTGAAAATGCGAAGTATTTAAAAGAATTAGGTTATAATGTAACAGCTAGTGATATTGCTGATGACTTTATTACGGCAATTAAAGCCAATGGACTAAATGTAATAAAATTTAACGCTCTTGAAGATCGATTTTTAGAAAAATATTTTGGTATTTTTTGTTGGAGAGTATTTGTTCATTTTACAAAAGAAGATGCAGAAGAAGTAATGAAGAAAACTTATGATGCATTAGAATCTGATGGAATATTTGTTTTTAATGCTATGAATCGAGAAATAAGAGAAGTAGATAATGAATGGGTCGATTTTCCGGGGGAATATCATATGGGAATAGATCGCTATTATAATTATTATTATCAAGAAGATTTAGATAAGATAATTGCTCAAACAAAATATAAAATTATTAATTTCCACAAAGAGGGTGGAGATGATAATAATAAATGGTTAGTATATGTTTTAAAGAAATAGTAGGTTGATTATGAAAATAAATAATAAATTAAAAAAATATATCGAAGATAATGTATTTCCACAATATAATAAAAATGAAATAGGTCATGGTATAGATCATATTAAATATGTTATTGATCGAAGTTTTGAATTAGTTAGAGAAAATAATCTTGATGTAAATTATGATATGGTTTATGTAATAGCTGCTTATCATGATATTGGTCATTATATTGATTCTAAAAACCATGAAAAAGTATCAGCTGATATGATGTCTAAAGATAAAAATTTAAGTATATTCTTTAATGATGAAGAACTTAAAATAATAAAAGAAGCTATTGAAGATCACCGAGCTTCTTCAAAGAATGATCCAAGAAGTATATATGGTAAAATAGTTTCATCAGCTGACAGGAATCATACTATTGAAGATTGTTTAAGTAGAACATATACTTATGGTAAGAAACTTAATCCAGATGCCACTGATGAAGAATTATATTTAAGAGCATATGATGTGTTAGTTAATAAATTTGGTGAGAATGGATATGCAAAGTTTTATTTTAAAGATAAGAAATATGAAGACTTTTTACATGAAATAAGAGAATTATTAAAAGATAAAGAAAAATATATTAAAATACAAAGAGATTATATAAATAAACTTAAAAGTGAAAATAAAATATAAAAAAGTACTTGCAATTATAAAATGAAAGTGTTATTATAATTTCAAATATGTTTGGGGGTGTATATAATATGCTTTCAATATTATATATATTAGGTTTTTACATATTAATTCTTTCGATTTTATCGACAAGTGTTTTAATAACCCTTCAAACTGGTAATTATTCAAGTGTGATGACAAGAAATTAAAGATATTTTTGTCGTCTTTTTTTTGGGAGTATTTAATTAAATATATAAAGGGAGTGATTTTTATGAATTATGGAAAGTATTTAATGATATGGCCAGATAGTGGATTGTCTACAAAAAACAATCATGTTAATGCACCTTATCACTTTATTCATATGGGTGAGGTTGTTAACTTCTTAAATAAAAAATTAGGTGTAGGAGTTGATGTTTTAGATATTGAAGCATCTCAACAAGAATTTCCTACTTTTATGAAACAAATAATTGATAATCAATATATAGCAGCTGCAGTATATCTAAATTCTGAGAATTTATATAATGGTTTAAAATTAGTTGATTTCATTAAAGTAATAAATCCAAATTGTAAAGTAATTGCTTATGGTGATATGCCACTTTATTTACCTAAATTCTTTAGAACAACTAAATTTGATGCCATAGTATCTAAAAATGCTGATCAAGAATTAGCTATATTAGATTATTTTAAATATGCTCATTTAAATGATAAAAAGAAGTTACATGATGTATTGCTTATTGAAAATAATCAGTTAAAAATGACTCATAAAGGTCCACAATTAGATCCTAATGAATGGGGATTTGCTGATGAAAAAGAAGTTCCAGTTGATAAATATGTTGAAATGGAAGGTAAGAATCAATATGTTATGACTTTATCAAGAGGTTGTCCATATGGATGTAAATATTGTAATGCTACTTCTTATTATGGAACTTGTGAAAGACGTCGTAATGTTGATTCAATAATTGAGTTTATCAATAATCATGATTATGAATATTATAAATTCTTTGCTCCTAACTTTACATTAAATAAACTAGAAGCTTATAAATTATGTGAAGCGATTATAAAGAATGGTAAAAAGATAAAATGGTCATGTACTACTAGACCAGATTTATTACAAGATGAGGAATTAATTAAAGCAATGGCTGCAGCTGGTTGTGTTAAAGTAGCTGTTGGTATTGAATCTATTTCTAAAGAAGACTTAGATTCTATTGATAAGAGATATGATAGTGAATTAATTGTAAATGGTATCGGACTATTAAATAAATATGGTATAGAATATAAAGCGTTAGTTATGTTTGGAGTACCTAATCAAACTAAAGAAAGTATACTTTATACAATAGAATTCTTAGAAGCTTTAGGACTTGAAATAAGACCTACTGCTTATACACCATTCTATGAAATGAATCATAATATGACAGCTGAGCAAATATCTAAGTATGATAAGAGAACATATTATGATGGAGTTGAAGATTTATCGTATGCAGATTTCTTAAGATTAATATATGATACAGGTAACTATCAAAAAATATTAAGGAGAAAAAACGATGTATAATATAAGAGAAGAATTACAAAAATCAATTAAAAAGAATACTCCAGAAAGTGTCTTGTTTTCTGGTGGAATAGATAGTTCTGCTATTCTATATGAAAGTAAACAATATAATAAAGATGTTACAGCAATTACTGTTGGAATAAAAGAAAACAATAGTGATGATGTAATGTATAGTAAGTATGTGGCCTCTAAATTAAATATTGATTTATTAGTATATGAAGTTGATAAACAATACGTTTTATCTAAAGTGGATGATGCAATTAGAATACTTAAATCATTTAATCCAGAGTGGATATCTTCAACCGTAACACTCCTATTAGGAATTGAATATGCTAAAAAAGCTGGTTATAAAAAAATAGGTAGTGGTGAAGGAGCAGATGACTTGTTTGGTAGTTTTCCATTTTTTAGAGCATATGATGGTTCTAAAGAAGAATTAGAGTACATTATGAATTCTAGATATGATAATATCCCAGTAATGACTAGTGAAGTAGCAGCTGTATTTAATGTGGAAGGAATTACACCATTTAGAGATAATAATGTAAGAGACTGTATTAGAAGTATTCCTATTGATATAAGAATGACTGAAACACAAGATATTAAAACTAAATATCCTCTTCGAATGAGTTATATTGATATATTACCAAATGAATCAATAGTAAGACCTCAAACTATGGCTTTTTCAGGTTCTGGTGTATATGATATTATTAAAACATTAGAAAATGAAGTAAGTGATGAAGAATATGCTAAAGCTTGTAAAGAAATATTTGAATTTAAAAATAAGTTAGAGTATGTATTATTCAAAAGATATATTAGAAATTATAATTATTATAAGAGTAAAGATAATGGTTGTATTCACTGCCATAGTCTTATGAGTAATGATCGTGTTAATTGTGATTGTTGTCAAACAGTTCAATATAAAAGAAAGGAATTAAAGTTTAATGCATAGTATTGCTTTTGATTTTGATGGAGTTTTAGCTGATACTAGTAGTTTAAAAAGAGATTGGTTTATCAAGAATAAGGGTATGATATTACCAAATGTTGATCGAACTAGTGTATTTAGTGAATTATCTAAAATCTATTCACTAGATGAATCTAATGAAATATATAATAAAATGTGTTCATTTGTTTTTACTAAAGAAAATCTTCTTAAAACAAATTTAATGGATGAAAATCTAGTAGAGTATTTAGATAAACTAAGTCAAAAACATCAATTAATTATTATAACTAATCGTCCATCATTTATGTTAGAGTGGGTAAGAGAATGGTTATGTAAAAATAATCTAGATAAGTATTTTAGTGAAATATTATCTTCATCTAATACTACTAAAGGAGAATTAGCTCTTGAATACAATGCAAACATTTTAATTGATGACGATATGCGTCATTTAAAAGATGAAAGAGTTAAACATAATCTATTATTTAAAAATTGGAATCATTTAATGGAATGTATAGATTATATTGATCAAAAAGATGAATCATTTCAAAAGATTAAGTGAAAGCTTAATCTTTTTTATGTTATAATATTATTGAGGATAATTATGGTTGATAGAATAGTAAAAAATGAAAATAGATTAGATGATATCAATAAAGTAATTAATGAATTAGAAAAGTCTTTAAATGAATTTAAATCAAAGAAAAAAGATATTAATTTATTAAAAAAATATTATGGAAGTAAATCATGGTTTAAAGACAAAGAAGATTATGAGAATAATAAAAGTCCAAAAATTAAAGCTGGTGTTTTAAGTGAAGACGCTGTATGGAATACTTTGGATGATATTAACGAATTAATGAAAGAAATGAAATCAATTATTGATAATTATAAAGAGGTATGATATGAAAGAGAATAGTTTTGGTAAAGAATCAGGTGCTTATTTAAGAACAACAGAAAATATTAATGGCTATTATAGAAAATTATTTTTTTATGGTAAAAAAGTATTAACTGTTATTGGTTCATCAGATCAAATATTTGAAGCTATATTTCGAGGTGCTAAGGAAGTAGATGGCTTTGATATAAGTATTAATGCTATATTACTTTATTATTTGAAAGAAGCAGCTGTTAAAACAATGAATTATGAAGAATATATGAATTTCTTTTTCGTAGAAAACAAATGTTTTACTAGAGAAGGTTATCGCATATTAAGACCAGTATTAAATGAAATGGCAAGGCCATTTTGGGATAGAGTATTTAGTAGTGAAGAAAAGAAGCCTTTAGATACTATTTCAGAAATGTTAGTTGATAAACCAAAGTTGTTTCAATCACATCTAGTGGCTGAAAAATATTTATCTAGTCTTAGTTCATATTTAAATAGAGATAATTTTTTTGATTTAAAAAGAGCAATGAATAATGCCAAAGTAAATATTTCGTTACGTGATGTATATAATGTTGATGGAATTAAAGAAAGTTATGATTACATTATTCTATCAAATATTTTTGAATATCAAGATACAGAAAAATTTAAAGAATTGATTGAGAAATATCGATTATTATTGAATCCTAATGGATTAATTATTGTTGGTTATGCATACCATGATATTGATGTGTCTGCATATTCTGAATATGACAAAATTGATGTTCCATCAAGAGCTATGGTTCAAGGAGTTTATGGTGCTCCATCTGATCATGTAATGACAACTGGTAAAAAAAGATAGTATATACATTCAACTTATTGTTTAGTTATTTCAACGTATAAGTTATTTAATTAGTAATAAATATATAGTAATATAATGTTCGTGAGGTGCAAGATGAAAGATGAGATAGTAGTTATTAGTGCAGTATGGTGTCCTTCATGTTTAATTTTAAAGAAAGAATTAAAAAAACTACGTGAAGAATACAGTTTAGAATTTAAAACACTAGACTATGATTTAGATGAAGATGAAGTTGAAGAATATAATGTTGGTAATAAATTACCAGTTATTATTTGTGGTGAAAAAAGATTAATTGGTGAAAAAAGTTATGAAGAGATAGTTAATTTCTTAAAGGAGTGTAGCATTATATGAAAAAAACAATCATATTGGTAATAGCTTTTTTATTAATTATTTCACCATTTAAATGTCTAGCTATATCTAGTAAATATGTGGATAAAGTAGCAGATATTGTTAATGTTAAGAAAGATGATAATAAAATAAATTTATATTTATTTCATGGTCAAGAATGTCCTCATTGTGAGGAAGAAAGAGAATGGCTTGATACAATTAAAGATAAATATAAAGATAGTTTAAATATTTATTATTTTGAAGTATGGCATAATGATGAAAACGCTAAATTAGTTAAAAAAGTACAAGAAGAATTTGGTATTACTAAAAATGGTGTACCATTAACAGTTATTGGTGATAAATATTATTTAGGTTATTCATCTGTAATTGGATCAACAATTGAAAATAAAATTAATGAATATATCAGAGAAGAAACAAATAATAAAATTAAAATTCCTTTATTAGGTGAAGTTGATATTAAAGGAGTCTCTATTCCATTAGTAGCTGTTATATTAGGCTTTATTGATGGTTTTAATCCATGTGCAATGTGGATATTATTATTCTTAATTAATTTATTATTTGGTATGCATGATAAGAAAAAATCTTGGATATTAGGTTTAACTTTCTTATTTATATCTGGTTTTGTATATTTCTTATCAATGTTAGGAATTAATATGGTATTAGGAATAGCTACTATTAATTGGATGAAAATAGCTATTGCGATATTTATATTAGTAGCTGGTATACTTAATTTAAGAAAATATTTAAAAATTAGAAAAGAAGAAGCTGGTTGTACAGTAGTTGATGATAAGAAAAGGAAGAAACTTATTACTAAAATGCGTAATATTATTAAGAGTAAGAGTTTTGGATTAGCTTTAGGTGGTATTATTGTTTTAGCAGCTACTGTTAATTTAATTGAAATGGCTTGTTCTTTAGGTTTTCCATTAATATTTAATGAAGTGTTAACAGTTAATAATATTGGTGGATTTACAAAAATAATTTACTTATTAATTTATATTTTATTTTATATGATTGATGATATAGTAGTATTTTCAATTTCTATGGTTACTCTAGAAGCTACTGGAGTTACTAATAAATACAATAAACTATGTACTTTAATTAGTGCGATTATTATGATTATTATGGGAATACTTCTATTAGTAAAACCAGATTGGTTAATGTTTAATTTTTAGGAGGAATTATGATTTATTTAGATTATGCAGCTAATACACCGGTAGATGAAAAAGTATTAGATAGTTTTATTGATGCAACTAGAAAATATATTGCCAATCCTAATAGTTCTCATCCATTAGGTAAATTAGCTAAAAATGAAATAGATAAAGTTAGTGAAGAAATAGGAAAGTTTTTTCACACTGATAAAGAAAATGTTATATATACAAGTGGTTCATCAGAATCAAATAATTTAGTTATTAAGGGAATAGCTGAAATAAGAAAAAATCTTGGTAATAAAATAATAATATCAGCTATTGAACATTCAAGTGTAGTAGCACCATGTAATTATTTAGCAAGTCTTGGATATGATGTTAGTGTTATTCCCCTTAAAAAGAATGGAATGATTGATTTAGATGTATTAGAAAATGAACTTGATGATAAAACTATTTTAGTTAGTATTTGTGCCGTAGATTCAGAACTAGGTACAATTCAACCAATAAGAAAAATTAATGAAATGGTTAAAAAATATCCAAATGCTGTTTTTCATACAGATGCAACACAAGCTATTGGTAAAGTAGATTGTGATTATACAGGAATTGATTTTATTAGTTTTGGACCACATAAATTCTTTGGTTTAAATGGTTTTGGAGTATTAATTAATGCTAATAATATCAAATTAACTCCACTTATTCATGGTGGTAAATCAACTACTATATTTAGAAGTGGAACACCAGTAACAGCTAACGTTATTGCACTTGGAACTGCTTTTGATTTAGCTACTACTAATCTATCTGAAAGACATGATTATATTGCTAAATTAAATAGATTCTTAAGAGATGAATTAAGTAAATTAAGTTATGTTCATATTAATAGTCCAGAAGATGCTATGCCAAATACATTAAATATTAGTTTAGTTGGTAAAGATACAAAACATGTTATTGAAGAATTAGGTAAACAAGAAATATATTTATCTACAACAACTGCTTGTGCATTAGGTAATATGCCATCTAAATCAGTATTAGCTATTACAGGAGATGAGGTATTAGCAAGTAATACAATAAGAATAAGTATGTCTCATTTAACAACCATGGAAGAAATAAAAGAATTTATTGATGTTTTCAAAAATATTACTCGTGGTGATGTATGAAGATAATCGAATATAGTGAAGAATATTTAGACGATGTTAGAGACTTATTGACAGAACTTGAAGAATACATTGTTTCAATTGATAAAGATGAATTAGATAGAGTTCATCCAGAGTATCATGAAAAGATGGCTTTAGTTGATTTAGAAGAAGTTAACGATAATGATGGTAAGTGTTATTTAGCAATAGAGAATAATAAAGCAATTGGTGTTGTTATGGGAACAATTGTCAAATACGATAAATATGATTATTTAGATTATAAATGCCCTAGATCTGGTGAAATAACTGAATTGGTTGTATCAAAAGAATCTAGAAATCAGGGTGTTGGTAAAGCTTTAATGGATAAAATGGAAGAATATTTTAAAAATATGGGATGTGAATATGTTTATGTAGATGTTTTTGCTTATAATGAGAATGCAATTAATTTCTATAATAGAGATAATTATCATCCGAGAATGTACCGTGATATTAAAAAATTAATCTAAAGGAAGTGGAATATGAAAGATTTAATAAAAAAATATGGGGAAATAATTAGATATTTAATTATTGGAGCTTTAACAACATTAATTAGTTTGTTAATATATTATGGACTTACTTTAACAATATTAGACGCCAAAGTACCATTACAATTACAAATAGCTAATGTAGTATCTTGGATAGGTGCAGTTACTTTTGCTTATTTTACTAATAAATACTATGTATTTAAAGATAGTAAAAAAGATGATAAGTTGGGAGCTGTTAAATTCTATTTATCAAGAGTAGCTACATTACTTTTAGATATGTTATTAATGTATATTTTTGTTACTAAACTTGAGTTTAATGACAAAATAATTAAAATTATAGTTCAAGTAGTAGTTATTGTTGGTAATTATGTATTAAGTAAGTTTTTTGTATTTAATAAAAAAGAAGAAAAAACCAAAGGGAATAGTAAAATAAAAGTTGAAAAAAAGGCAAAGAAATGATAAAATTATGGTGATGGAGGTGTCATGCGGTATATAGGGCTTGATTTAGGTACAAAAACACTAGGTATTAGTTTATCAAATGGTATTATTGCTACAAATTTTAAGACAATTAGACATAATGAAGACTATGATTATTTGATTGATGAAGTTGATAAAATAGTTAAAGAAAAAAACATTGATAAAATAGTTCTTGGTTTTCCAAAGAATATGAATAATACTATTGGTGAAAGAGCGAATATAACATTGTCTTTCAAAGACAAATTAGAGAAAAAAACTAATTTAGAAGTAATATTAGAAGATGAAAGATTAACAAGTTGTGTAGCAAATCAAGTATTATTAGAAGCAGATACTTCAAGAAAGAAAAGAAAAGAAAGGGTAGATGGTGTGGCAAGTGTAATAATATTACAGTCATACCTAGATAGGAAGGTAAAATAAAATGGACGAGAAGAATACAATTAAAATAACAAATGTTAATGGAGAACAAGTAGTATGTGATATATTATTCACATTCGATAGTGAAGAAACTGGAAAGAGTTATATTGTATACACAGACAATACTAAAGATGAAAATGGTAAGGTACGTGTTTATGCATCAATTTATGATCCAGATGATCCAAAAACTAAGTTAGAAGATATTAAAACAGATAAAGAATGGAAGATTATTGATACTATTCTACAAACATTACAAGAAGAAATGTCAACACCAAATGGTGAATAATTGAGGTATAGAAATGAAGAAATTACGTAACATTATGTTAGTATTTCTTTTATTATCTGTAGTTATTGCTATAATATTATGTTTATTGTTTAATCATTACACTAGTCCAGTGGGTGGATCTGATGAAAAGATTACTGTTGAGATAAGTGGTAGTGGTGCACAAATAGCTGAACAATTAAAAAAAGCAGATTTAATTAGAAGTACAACATTTTTTAAAATTTATTTAAAACTATTTAATGTAAAAGATTTAAAAGCGGGTAAATATGAACTTACTAAAAATATGTCTTTAAAAGAAATAGTTGACAAGCTAAAAGAAGGTAATCACTTTAGTGAAGATGAGATAAGTATTACTTTTAGAGAAGGTATTACGATGCGAGATGTCGCTAAAGTTATTGCAAGTAACACCAATAATACTGAAGAAGATGTTATGAAATTAGTTAGTGATACTGATTATTTAAAAGGACTAATTAAAGATTATTGGTTTATTACAGATGCTATTCTTGATAGTAAGATTTATTATTCATTAGAAGGATATTTATATCCAGAAACATATCGTTTTATGAATAAAGATGTAACTGTTAAAGAAATATTTGAAAAGTTATTAAAACAGATGGATACTGTATTAACACCATACAAAGAAGAAATCGAAAAAAATAAATATAATGTTCATGAAATATTAACATTAGCTTCTATTGTTGAAAAAGAAGTTAAGAATAAAGAAGATTATCGCTCTAAAGTAGCTAGTGTATTCATTAATAGATTAGATAAGGGAATGAGTTTGGGTAGTGATGTTACTACAAGATATTCATTAAAAATAGACGATGCTAAACAAGTACTAAAGAAGAGTGAATATGCCGCAGAAAACGCTTATAATACAAGAAGTAGTTCAATGGCTGGAAAATTACCAGCAGGACCTATTTCAACAATAAGTGAAAGTAGTATTAAAGCTGTTTTGAATCACGCTGAAACAGATTATATTTACTTTATTGCTAATATTCAAACAGGAGAGACTTTCTTCTATAATAATGCAAGAGAATTTGAGGCAAAGAAAGCAGAACTTTCTAAGATAAATGGGGGATTATAAAAAATATGACAAAGGAAGAAAAACAAGAAGAAATAATTAAACTTAAAGAATATGCAAAACAAGAAAATATTCCAATTATGCAAGATGAAGGAATTGAGTTTTTAACTTCCTTTATTGAAAAAAAAGGAACGAAGGATATTTTGGAGGTAGGAACAGCTATTGGTTATTCAGCAATAATGATGGCCTTAGTTAATACAAATATTCATATTACGACAATAGAACGTGATGAAGAAAGATACATGGAAGCATTAAAGAATATTAAGAAATTTGAGTTAGAAAATAGAGTTACATTAATTTATAATGACGCTTTAAATGTTGAGATAGATAATGAATTTGACTTAATATTTATAGATGCAGCTAAAGGTAAGAATAAAGAATTCTTTAATCATTTTGAGAAAAACTTAAGAGAAGATGGATTTATTATTACTGATAATATGGGATTTCATGGATATGTTGAGATGCCAGAAGAAGAAATACCAAGTAAAAATATTCGCGGAATAGTAAATAAAATAAAAGATTATATATACTTTTTAGAAAATAATATGCAATATAAAACCACTATTTATAAAATAGGTGATGGTATTGCTGTTACTGAAAGAAGGTAATTATGAAACTATTAGTAGGTTTAAATACAAGAAATATTCTTGATTATTTAGATTATACTAATTCTTTTATTATTGGTTTAAAAGATTTTAGTATTAATTATCAAGAATATAGTGTTGATGAAATAAAAAAAATAAAAGAAGATTATCCTAATATTGAGATTTTTGTATCAATGAATAAGAATATTTTTAATAGTGATTTACAAGAATTAGAAGAAAAACTTAATGAATTAGATAAACTAGATATTAAAGGTGTTTTATTCTATGATTTAAGTATTTTATCACTAGTTAAAAAGAATAATCTAAAGTTACCTCTAGTATGGGCAGCTGAACATATGACAACAAACTATAATACATGTAATTATTATTATGATAAATCTTGTGAATATGTTTATTTATCTAGTGAAATAACTGTTGATGAAATAAAAGAGATTAAAGAGAAAAGTAAAATAAAATTAATTAGTTTCTTTTTTGGATATCCAGATGTATCTTTTACGAAAAGAAAACTATTAACAAATTACTTTTTATATCATGATTTAGATAAAGAAAAAGATTGGTATACAATAAGTAGTGATGAAGAGAATAAATACTTTATTAAAGAAAGTAAATTAGGTACTAGAATACTTTATGGTAAAGTAATGAATGGAGCTAAGCCATTTAATGATTTAAAAGATACAATAGATTATGCACTATTAAATGAGGAACTGATGGATCATGATACTTTTGTTAAAGGATTGCGTATATTTAAAGATTTTAATGATAATAAAATAAGTGTTGATGATGCTAATAATAAAATAGTTGAATTAGTTAATAGTGACGATACAGTCTTTTACTATAAAAAGACAATATATAAGGTGAAAGATGAGAAATAAAATAGAATTATTAAGTCCGGCTGGTGACTTAGAAAGATTAAAAATAGCTCTTATTTATGGAGCAGATGCAGTATATATTGGGGGAAAAGATTATTCACTAAGAGCTAATGCCAATAATTTTAGTATCGAAGAAATAAAAGAAGCTTGTGATTTTGCACATAATCTTAATAAAAAGGTTTATTTAACTTTAAATATTGTTTTTCATAATGAAGATATTAATGGTGTATATGATTATATAAAACAAGTTGTAGAAGCTGGAATAGATGCTTTTATAGTTAGTGATTTGTTTATTGTTAAATATATTCATGATAATTTTCCTGTTGAAGTTCATTTAAGTACACAGGCATCAACAACTAATACTGAAAGTGTTAAATTCTTAATGAATGAAGGAATAAAAAGAGTTGTTCTTGCTCGTGAAGTAGGTTTAAAGGAAATAAAAGAAATAATTGATGAAACAGGAGTTGACATTGAATGCTTTATACATGGAGCAATGTGTACATTCTATAGTGGTAGATGTGTATTATCCAATTATTTTACTAACAGAGATTCTAATCGTGGTGGTTGTGCACAAGTTTGCAGGTTTAATTTTAATATCGATGATAAACCATTTTCAATGGCTGTTAAAGATTTGAATGCATCATACATAATTAAAGATATGATTGAAGCAGGTATTAAAAGTTTAAAAGTGGAAGGAAGAATGCGTTCACCTTACTATTTAGCAACAGTAATATCAAGTTATCGTAAAATAATCGATAGTTATTATGAGGGAACTCTTGATGATAATATTTTAAAAGAAGAAAATAAAATATTATCTCGTGTATCTAATCGTGATAATAGTACACATTTCTTTACAAAAGAAGCAAATATGACTGATCAATATTATTCTGGTAGATGGGAAATATCAAATCAAGATTATTTAGCTTTTGTATTAGAGTATGATATGACTAAAAAACTATGTAAGATAGCACAAAGAAATTATTTTTCTGTTGGAGATACAGTTGAAATATTTACACCTGATGGACAGAGAATTTTACATAAAATTGACAAGTTATATAATGAAGACATGATTGAAGTAGAAAAGGCTAATCATGCGGAAGAAGTATTATATTTTTACATTGATGAAGAATTACCTTACGCATCAATGATTAGGAGGGTTTATGAATAACGAAATTTGTATTTATGGAACAAAAGATGAAGAAGCGATTAGATTAGAGCCAATTGAAGAAGATTTTAGAACACCTTTTGCTAGAGATATTGACCGAATATTAAATTATTCTTCATTTACTAGATATATGAATAAAACACAAGTTTTTTCGTTTAAAAAAAATGATAATGTTCAAACTAGAATAGTTCATGTTCTACTTGTTAGTAAAATAGCTAGAACAATCGGTAGAGCTTTAGGTCTTAATGAAGATTTAATAGAAGCAATAGCCTTAGGTCATGATATTGGTCATATTCCTATTGGCCATGTTGGTGAAAAAATACTTAATAAAATTAGTATTAAAGAACTAGATGAAACTTTTATGCATAATATAGAAGGTGTAAGAGACTACTTATATCTAGAGCAAAATGGTAAGGGAGCTAATCTAACTATTCAAGTATTAGATGGAATTCTTTGTCATAATGGAGAGATGTTAAGTAATATTTATGAACCACAAAAGAAAACTAAAGAAGAATTTTTAAAGAATTATGAAGATTCTTATAAAATGCATAAACAAAAAGTTAGTTTTAATCCAATGACATTAGAAGGTTGTGTTGTAAAATTAACTGATGTTATTAGTTATTCAGGTAGAGACTTAGAAGATGCAATAAGATTAGGTTTTATTAATCGAGAAGAAGTACCTGAGAATATTACTAGAGTTTTAGGTAATACTAATCGTGATATTGTCAATAACTTAGTTTTAGATGTTATTAAGAATAGTAAAGGTCATAATTATATTAAATTAAGTGATGAAGTATTTAAGGCTTTAAAAGATTTAGTTAACTTTAATTATGAACACATTTACAATAAAGCTAATTCTAAAGATCAAATAGCTTATTATGAAGAAATGTTTAATGCACTTTATTATAGTTATTTAAAAGCACTTGAAGAAAAAGATACAAGTAATTCTGTTTTTGGCGCTTATTTAGATAATATGAGTGAAGAATATAAGAAAACTAATCCTAGAAGAATAGTTCTTGATTATATTTCTCTAATGACTGACACATATTTTTTAAATGAATATAAAAAGCTTACTGAAGAGAAAAAAACAATTGACAATTCAAGGTCGTTATAATATAATGTATGAGTATATTTTAAAAAAGAGGGATAATTATGGATAAAAATAAAACACTTTTAACGGAGCAAGGTTATCAAGAATTAAAAGATGAACTTGACCACTTAATTAATGTTAGACGTCCAGAAAATATAAAGGCTATTAAAGATGCCAGAAGCTTGGGAGATTTATCAGAAAATGCTGATTATGATGCAGCAAGAAATGAACAAGCTGAAATTGAGGGAAGAATTCAACAATTAGAAAAATTACTTGAAAATGTTGAAATTATTGATCATGCAAAACAAGATAATGAAACAGTAGGTGTTGGAAATACTGTATCAATTAAATATATGGATGAAGAAGATGTAGAAGAGTATAAAATTGTCGGAAGTCAAGAAGCAGATCCTTTTGCATATAAAATTTCTAATGAAAGTCCTATTGCAAGAGCATTAATGAACCATAAAGTAGGGGACGTAGTTGATGTAGAAAGCCCTAACGGTGTATATCAAATAGAAATTACATCAATTAAGTAATAAATATTGACGTAAGCAATAATTTAATATAAAATAATTATTGCTTGATATGTCTGGCTAGCTCAGTTGGTAGAGCAACTGACTCTTAATCAGTGGGTCTAGGGTTCGAATCCCTAGCTGGACACCATTTTTTGAAAATTTATTTAAAAATGCTTGATATCTTGGTCTATTTATAGTAAAATAATCAAGTACCGAGCAAAAATGGGCTTGTAGCTCAGGTGGTTAGAGCGCTGATCTGATAAGTCAGAGGTCGTTGGTTCAAGTCCATCCAGGCCCACCATATGCCTCAATAGCTCAGTTGGTTAGAGCACT